>Ga0070686_100000101_pt1 | contig 59226 bp, 22 predicted proteins | sample KBSS23LmetaG_FD_65654 | JGI IMG/M metagenome (GOLD analysis project Ga0070686, IMG submission 65654) | Switchgrass rhizosphere microbial communities from Kellogg Biological Station, Michigan, USA - KBS S2-3L metaG | ecosystem: Host-associated > Plants > Roots > Rhizosphere ...
CGAAGCGGGGGAGGGGGCCGGGGGGAGGGGGCCGCCGCGGCATGCGCCACGCCTTCCGAAACGCCCCAGATCCCCGCCGTCCATCCTCCTCCGACTCCTCCGACTCCTCCGACTTCCCTTCGCCTCCACCGACTCCTCCGACCCTACCGCCGCCCCCGCCGCATCATCTCCCGCCGCAGCGCCGCGCGGTCCTGCCCGGTCTCGGCGGCGGTGGTGTCGGGCCTGGGCGCCGCGTCGCCATCCCCCGCCTGCTGCTCCAGGTGCTCGGCCAGTGCGCGCACGGTGGAGAACTGGAAGAGGTCGATCACCGACACGCGGCGCCCGATGGCGGCGCCCAGGCGCTCCTGCATCCGCGCCAGCAGCAGCGAGTGCCCGCCGATGTCGAAGAAGTTGTCGTCGAGCCCCACGCCCTGCGTGCCCAGCACCTCTTCCCACACGCGGGCCACGGTGCGCTCCATGGTGCTGGCCGGCGCCGAATCGGCCGGGCGCTCGGGGGCGGGCTCGGGAAGGCGCGGGCGGTCGATCTTGCCGTTGGGCGACAGCGGAAGCTCGGGGATCACCACGAACGCCGCCGGGATCATGTATCCCGGCACCCGCGCCCGCAGCCAGCCGCGCAGCTCGGCCGCCGACGGCGGGTCGGCTGGGTGGCGGGCCACCACCCAGGCCACCAGGCGCGCGTCGGCGCCCTCGCCGCGCGCGGCGACCACCGCCTGCCGCACGTTGGGGTTGCGCGCCAGCTCGGCCTCCACCTCGCCCGGCTCGATGCGGTGGCCGCGGATCTTCACCTGGAAGTCGAGGCGGCCCAGGTACTCCAGCTCGCCGCCCGGCCGGTAGCGCACGCGGTCGCCCACGCGGTACATCCGCCCGCCCGGCTCGCCCGAGAACGGGTCGGGGCGGAAGCGGTCGGCGGTGAGCCCCGGGCGCTGGTGGTAGCCGCGCGTCACCCCCGCGCCGCTGGTCCACAGCTCGCCCGCCACGCCGAACGGCACCGGCCGCAGCCGCTCGTCCAGCAGGTACAGCCGGGTGTTGGCCACCGGCCGGCCCACGTAGACGCGCTCCGCGTCACGCGGCACGAACGACCAGGTCGAGTACGTCGTGTCTTCGGTGGGCCCGTAGTAGTTGCCCACGGTCTGGAGCGTGCCCAGGGCGTGCAGCCCCTGCGCGAGCGCCAGCGGCAGCGCCTCGCCGCCCAGGTTCAGCCGCCGCAGCGTGGGCGGGATCCCGTCCGTCCTCAGCAGCTCGGCAGCGGCGCTGGGGGCCATGCTGGCCAGCGTCACCGGCTCGCCCAGCCCCTTCAGCGACAGCGCGTTGCGCACGAGGACCACCGATCCGCCCCACGTCAGCGTGCCGAAGATCTCGGCCACCGACACGTCGAACGACACGGAGGTGCCGGCGAGGACGGAGCGCCGCTCGTCGTCGCCCACGTGCTCGCGCAGCCAGTGCAGCAGCGCCACCGTCTGCCGATGCTCGATCTGCACGCCCTTGGGCCGGCCGGTGGAGCCCGAGGTGTAGATCACGTAGGCCAGGCTCCGCTCGTCCACCGGTACCTCCGGGCGCGCGGACGACTCCGCCTCCACCTCGGCCCAGTCGGCATCCACCCGCAGCACGTGCGCGTCGGTGTGCGGCAGCGTATCCGCGAGGGACGCGTGCGTGAGCACCACCGGCGCGCCCGATTCGGCCACCATGTAGCCGATGCGGTCGGCCGGGTATGCAGGGTCCACCGGCACGTAGGCGCCGCCGGCCTTGAGCACCGCGTAGAGCGCCACCACCAGCTCGGGCGTGCGCTCCATGCACACGGCCACCTTCACCTCAGGCCCCACGCCCAGGTCGCGCAGCCGGTGCGCGAGCCGGTTCGCGCGCGTCTCCACCTCCGCATAGCTCCACCGCGCGCCGTCGTGCACGATCGCGACGTCGTCGGGCGTGCGGTCCACCTGCGCCTCGAAGAGCTGGTGGACGGCCAGGCCGCGCGGGTAGAGGGTGGAGGTTCGATTCAGCTCGTGGAGGACGTGGGCCTCCTCGCCCGGCTCCATCAGCGGCAGCGCCCAGATCGAGCGGTCGGGGTGCGCGATGGCGCCGGCCAGCAGCTCGCCGAAGTGCACCGACAGCCGCTCGATGGTCTCGCCGTCCCACAGGTCGCTGGCATACTGCCACGCCCCGCGCACGCCCTGGGGCGACGACGAGATGGAGAGCATCAGGTCGACCTTGGCGGTGCCGGTCTCGCCCTCGGCGATCTCCATCTCCAACCCGCCCAGGTCGGGGGCGGCGGCGCCCTCGGGGTGCATGCTGAACAGCACCTGGAAGAGGGGGTGCGCGCTCAGGTTGCGCTCCACCTTGAGCGCCTCCACCAGCCGCTCGAACGGCACCTCCTGCCTCGCGTAGGCCTCCACCGTGGCGTCGCGCACGCGGCCGAGCGCCTGGCGGAAGGTGGGGTCGCCCGACAGGTCGGTGCGCATGGCCAGCGTGTTCACGAACACGCCGATCAGCCCCTCGGTCTCCTCGGGGAAGCGGCCGGCCACGGGCGAGCCCACCACCACGTCGTCGCTCCCCGACCAGCGCGAAAGAAGGGTGGAGAAGGCGGCCAGCAGCACCATGTAGGGGGTGGCGCTCTCCTCGCGCGCCAGCCGCTCCACTCCGTCCGCCAGCGCGGCCGGGTAGGCGAAGGGGAGGATGCTGCCGCGGAAGCTCTGCACCGCGGGGTGCGGGCGGTCGGTGGGGAGCGCCAGCGTGGCCGCGCCCTCCATCCGCGCGCGCCACCACTCCAGCTCCTCCTCCACCGCCGGCCCGTCCAGCCGCTCGCGCTGCCACACGGCCCAGTCGGCGTACTGGATGGGCAGCGGCGGCAGCGGGTTGGGCGCGCCCTCGTGCGCGGCTCGGTACAGCGTGCCCAGCTCGCGGTAGAGGATGCCCAGCGACCAGCCGTCGGCCACGATGTGGTGGATGTTGATCAGCAGCACGTGGTCGTCGTCGGCCAGGCGCAGCAGCGCCCAGCGGATGGGGAGCGCCGCTGCCAGGTCGAAGGGCGTGCGCGCGTCCTCGCCGGCCATGCGATCGGCCTCGGCCTCGGCCTCGCGCGCTTCGGGCGCGAGGTGCGACAGGTCGTGGAACGGCAGGCGAGCGGGCTCGTGGGGCCTCACCTCCTGCAGCGGCTCGTCGCCCTCGAAGCGGAAGACGGTGCGCAGCGACTCGTGGCGCTCCATCAGCCCGTTCACCGCCGTCTCGATGGCGCCCACGTCCAGCGGGCCGCGCAGGCGGATGGCCATGGGCATGTTGTAGGCGGCGCCGGCCGCGCCCATCCGCTCCACGAACCAGAAGCGCTGCTGCGCGAACGACAGCCGCGCCGTCTTCCCGCGCTGCACCGGCACCAGCGGCGCCCCTTCGTCGGCCGCCTTCGCGGCCGAGGCGCGCGCGGCCAGGCCGGCCACGGTGGGCGCCTCGAACAGCGCCCGCAGCGGCAGCTCGATGCCGAAGGCGCGGCGGATGCGCGCCATCACCTGCGTGGCTCGCAGCGAGTGGCCGCCCAGGTCGAAGAAGTTGTCGTCCACCCCCGGGCTCACCCCCAGCACCGCCTCCCACGCGGCGGCCACCATCCGCTCGGCGCGGGTGCGGGGCGCCACGTGGCCGGCCGACACGGCGTGCGCGGCGGGCTCGGGAAGCGAGCGGCGGTCCACCTTGCCGCTGGGGGTCAGCGGCAGCGCCTGCATCACCGTCCACGCCGCGGGGACCATGTATTCGGGGAGGCGTTGCGCCAGGTACGGCCGCAGCTCGGCCGCCGTCGGCGTCGCTCCCGCGGTGGGGACGACGTAGGCCGCCAGCCGCCGGGCCGCGCCCTCGCCGCGCACCACCACGGCGGCCTGGACGACCGAGGGATGCTCGGTCAGCGCCGCCTCGATCTCGCCCGGCTCCACGCGGAAGCCGCGGATCTTGACCTGGAAGTCGGTGCGGCCCAGGTACTCCAGCGCGCCGTCCATCCGCCAGCGCACCCGGTCGCCCGTGCGGTAGAGGCGCGATCCCGCGGCGCCGAAGGGATCGGGGACGAACTTCTGCGCGGTGAGCGCGGGGCGGCCCAGGTAGCCGCGCGCCAGGTTCGCCCCGCCGGCGTACAGCTCGCCCGGTACCCCGACGGGTGTGGGCTGCATCGCCGCGTCCAGCACGTAGAGCCGCGTGTTGGCCACCGGCGCGCCGATCGGCGGCAGCGCCGGCCACGCCTCTGGGTCGGCCTCGACGGCGTGGGCGGAGATGACGTGGGTCTCGCTGGGGCCGTACTGGTTCTCCAGCCTGGCCGCGGGGTTGGCGGCGAAGAAGGCGCGCAGCTGCGGCGTGGAGCGCAGCGCCTCGCCCGCGGTGATCACCTCGCGCAGCGCGGGGAGCCGCGCGTCGGCCTGCTCGGCCGTCTCGGCCAGGTTCTGCAGCGCGGCGAAGGGGAGGAAGAGGCGTTCGACCCGCTGCGCACGGAGGTACGCCAGCAGCGCCTCGCCATCCCGCCGCGTGTCGTCGTCCACCAGCACCAGCGTTCCGCCCGCCGCCCAGGTGCTGAAGATCTCCTGGAAGGAGACGTCGAAGCTGAGCGACGCGAACTGCAGCGTGCGCGCGGCCGCATCGTCTCCCCAGCGCTCCACCTGCCAGGCGAGAAGGTTGGCCAGCGCGCGGTGCGGCAGCGCGGCACCCTTGGGCTTCCCGGTAGACCCGGAGGTGTACAGCGTGTACAGCAGGTTCTCGGGATGCACCGCGACGTCCGGATCGCTCCCCGATTCCGCGTCGATCTCCGCGCGCTCGGCGTCCACGCGCACGATCGCCGCGTCGGTGGACGGCAGGCGGGCGGCGACGGCACCGGTGGTGAGGATCACGGCGGCGCGTGAATCCTCCAGCATGTAGGCCACGCGGTCGGCCGGATAGTTCGGATCCACCGCCACGTAGCACCCGCCCGCCTTCAGCACCGCCAGCACGGCGACGGCCATCTCCACCGAGCGCTCCATCGACACCGCCACCCGCGCGTCGGGCCGCACGCCGAGACGGACGAGGCGGTGCGCGAGACGGTTGGCGCGCGCCTCCAGCTCTGCATAGGTGACTCGCTCGCCGCGGAACTCCACCGCGGCCGCATCCGGCGTGCGCCCTGCCTGCCGGCTCACGAGCGCGTGCACCGTCGCGCCGGCGGACGGACGATCGGTGGCGTTGAAGCCGCGGAGGACCGTGCTCCGCTCGTCGGTGGACAAAAGGGACAAAGACGAGAGCGGCGTGTCCGGCTGGCCGGCGGCCTGGCGGAGGAGGGTGTCGAGGTGCGCGGTCATCCGCTCGACCGTGGCCGCGTTCCAGAGGGCGGTGGCGTACTCGGCCCAGCCGGCCAGCGCGCCGTCCGCGGTCTCGGCCAGGATCAGCGTCAGGTCGAAGCGCGAGGTGCCGGTGTCGGCCGCGCGGCCGGTGACGAGGGTGTCGCCCAGCTGCACGCCGCCGCCGGCCGGGGTGTTCTGCAGCGTGAGCATCACCTGGAAGAGCGGGGTGTGGCTCAGGCTGCGGTCGGCCTTCAGCTCGTCCACCAGCTTCTCGAAGGGCACGTCCTGGTGGGCGTACGCCTCCAGCGTGGTCTCCCGCACCCGCCGCAGCAGCGCGCCGAACGACGGGTCGCCCGACAGGTCGGTGCGCAGCGCCAGGGTGTTGTCGAAGAAGCCGATCAGCCGCTCCAGCTCGGGGCGGGTGCGATTGGCGATGGGGGTGCCCACCACCGCGTCGTCTTCCCCGCTCCACCGCTGCAGCACGGCCGCGAAGGCGGCGAGCAGCACCATGAACAGCGTGGCCCCCTCGCGCTTCGCCAGCGCCCGCGCCGCACTGGCCGTGTCGGGCGAGAGGGCGAAGGGGAGGAGCGCGCCGTCCAGGTCCTGCACGGCGGGGCGCGGACGGTCGGTGGGCAGCTCCAGCACGGCGGGGGCACCGGCCAGGCGGCGGCGCCAGTAGGCCAGCTGCCGCTGCAGCGCCTCGCCGCGCAGCCAGCCGCGCTGCCACGCCGCGAAGTCGGCGTACTGCACCGGCAGGTCGGCCAGCGGCGAGTCTTCGCCGGCCGTGAACGCCTGGTACAGCGCCGCCAGCTCGCGGAAGAAGATGCCACCCGACCACGCGTCGGTCGCCACGTGGTGCAGCACGATCACCAGCGTGTGCTCGTCCGGGGATCGACGGATCAGCGTCGCCCGGATCATCCGCCCCGCGGCCAGATCGAACGGCCGCCGCGCCTCCTCCGCAATCAGCCGCTCGACCGCGTCGTCCGACCCATCCGACCCATCCGACTCAGCTGACCCATCCGACGTATCCGACGCATCCGACGCATCCGAGAGATCGACATCGCCTCGCTCGTCGTCTGCCGACGCGGTTGGATCGACCTCCGCTCGCCCGACAGCTGCCGAAGCCGTGAGATCGACGTTGCCTCGCTGTTCATTTGCCGAAGCGGTCAGGTCGACCGTCTGGAGATGGAAGCCGGTGAAGGGGAGAACGACCTGCACGGGCGCGTCGTCGGTGGCGGCGAAGACGGTGCGCAGCGGCTCGTGGCGGCGGACGATCTCGCCGAGCGCGCGTTCCAGCGCCGCGGCGTCGAGCGGGCCGGCAAGGTCGAGCGCGAGGGGAACGTTGTAGGCGGCGCTGTCGGGCTCGAGCTGGTCGATGAACCACAGCCGCTCCTGCGCGAAGCTCAGCGGCAGCGGCTGATCCCTGTCGGTGACCGGGATGCCGCCGGTGGGCGCGCCCTCGCCCTGCCCGCGCAGCGCGGCCACGCGGCGGGCCTGGTCGCGCAGCACGGGGGCCTCGAACACCGCGCGCAGCGGCATCTCCACCCCGAACACGGCGCGCACGCGCGAGACCACCTGCGTGGCCAGGAGCGAGTGCCCGCCGCGCTCGAAGAAGTCGTCGCCCGCGCCGACGTCGCCGGTCTCCAGCACCTCGGCCCAGATCGCCGCCAGCATCTCCTCGTCGGGGCCGTGCGGCGGGTCGTGCCGCGGCGCCGAGACGGCGGCGAAGTCGGGGGCGGGAAGCGCGCGGCGGTCCACCTTGCCGTTCGCGGTGCGCGGCAGCGCGTCCATCGCCACCACCAGCGAGGGGACGAGGTAGGCCGGGAGCCGCGCCGCGAGCTGTGCGCGGATGGCCGCCGCGTCGAACCCGCCGCGGGGCACCACGAACGCCACCAGCCGCAGCGCGCCGGCCGCGTCGGGCCGGGCGGCCACGGCGCAGTCGGCCACGCCTGCAAGCGTGCGCGCGGCGGCCTCCACCTCGCCGGGCTCCACGCGGGCGCCACGCACCTTGACCTGCCCGTCCAGCCGGCCCAGGAACTCGAGCGTGCCGTCGGCCCGCCAGCGCGCGCGGTCGCCGGTGCGGTACATCCGCGCGCCGGGAGTGGGCGAGAAGGGATCGGGGAGGAAGGCGGCGGCGGTGAGCCCCGGCCGGCGGTGGTAGCCGCGCGCCAGCACCTCCCCGCCGAAGAACAGCTCTCCCGGCGCCCCGATGGGCACCGGGCGATAGCCTTCGTCCAGCACGCGCGGCTCGCGCCCGGCCAGCGCGGCGCCCACGGCCACGCGCGCCTCGTCGCTCGCCGCGTAGCCGGCGGGAACGCGGAAGGCGGTGGAGGTGACCACGGTCTCGGTGGGGCCGTAGATGTTGAGCAGCCCTGCGCCGCCGGGAAGCGCGTCCCACGCCCGCGCGGCGTGCGGGTGCATGGCCTCGCCGCCCACCAGCACCAGGCGCACGGCCTGCTTCACCGCGGCGGCCGCGGCGGGGTCGCGCACCAGCTGGTGCCAGTACGGCGTGGGGGGATTGAACACCGTCACCCCCAGCTCGCGGAGGTGCCCCGGGACCTCGGCCGGCGCCCACATCTCCGCGCCGCGCACGGCCACCGACGCGCCGGTGACCAGCGGCATGAGCAGCTGCTCCAGCGAGGGGTCGAAGCCCTGCGCGGCGAACCCCAGCGTGCGGTCGTCCGCCGCGAGCCCATACACCTCCGCCGCCGAGGCGAGGTGCGCGGCCGCGGCGGCGTGCGGCACCAGCACCCCCTTGGGCGTGCCGGTCGACCCCGACGTGTAGAAGAGGTACGCCGCCGAGTCGGGATCGATCTCCGGCAGCTCCACGCCGACCGTCGCGACGGGGTGGTGGACGTCCACCAGCGCCACGGCGACGTCGGTCGACGGCAGACGGTCGCGCAGTGCGGAAGTCGTCACCACCGCGCCGGCGCCCGAATCGCGCAGCAGCAGCGCGATGCGCTCGGGCGGAAGCGACGGGTCAAGCGGGAGGTAGACGCCGCCCGCGCGCAACGCCCCCAGCAGCGCCACCGGCAGCTCGGGCGACCACTCCGCGAACACGCCCACCACCGTTTCGGGCCCCACGCCCAGCGCGCGCAGCTCCGCCGCCAGCGCCGCGGTGCGCGCATCGAGGTCCGCATACGACAGCACGCCGCCGCGCCACGCCACCGCCGGCGCACCGCGCGCGCGCGCGGCCGCGGCGGCGAAGCGCGCCGGGATGCTGCCGCCGCGCGCGCACCCGGCCGAGGCGGCGCTCCAGCGGTCCAGCTTCGCGCGATCCTCGTCGTCGGCCGGCGCGAGCGCGGAGAGCGGGGCGTCGGGGTTGGCGGCGGCGCGCTGCAGCACCAGGCCGATGTGCGACACCAGCTGCTCGGCGGTGGCGGCGGAGAAGAGCGCCGCGTCGTAGCCGCACACCAGCGCCAGCTCGCCGCCCAGCTCGTGCGCTTCCACCGCCAGGTCGAACTTGGCCCCGGTGTAGCCCGAGTCGATGGGCTCCATCTCCACGCCGGCCAGGCTCACCACGTCGCCGCCGCCGGCGACCAGCGAGAACAGCGCCTGGAAGACGGGGCTGCGCGCCGGGTCGCGCGGCACCTTCAGCTCGTCCACGATCCGCTCGAAGGGCAGGTCCTGGTGCGCGAAGGCGTCGAGCACGGCGTCGCGCTCGCGCCGCACCCGCTCGCGGAAGGCGGGGTCGCCCTCCAGCGGCGCGCGCAGCGCCAGCGTGTTGATGAAGTAGCCGATCAGCGCCTCGGTCTCCACGCGCGTGCGGCCGGCGGTGGGCGTGCCGATCACCACGTCGCCCTCGCCGGCCCAGCGCGCCAGCACCGCGCGCACGCCGGCCAGCACCACCGCGAAGAGCGTGGCGTTCTCGGCCTCGGCCAGCGCGCGCAGGCGGGCCACGGTGGCGGCCGACAGCTCGTAGGTCACGCGCGCGCCGCGGTTGCTCTGCGCGCGGGGGCGGGGGTGGTCGGCCGGCAGCTCGAGGGCGGCGGGGGCGCCGGCCAGCGTGCGCCGCCAGAACTCCAGCGCGCCGTCCAGCCGGCTCCCCGCCAGGTGCTCGCGCTGCCACGCGGCGAAGTCGGCATACTGCAGCGCCGGCGCGGCGAGCGGGTTGGGCGCGCCGGCGGCGAAGGCCGCGTAGAGCGCGTTCAGCTCGCGGGTGAACACCCCCATGCTCCACCCGTCGCTCACGATGTGGTGCATGCAGGTGAGCAGCGCGTGGTCGTCCGCCCCCAGCCGCAGCAGGCGCGTGCGCAGGAGCGGCCCGGCCACCAGGTCGAAGCCGGTGTTGGCGTCGGCCGCCACGCGGCGCTCCAGCTCGGCCTCGCGCGCGCCGTCGTCCAGCCCCGACAGGTCGTCCACCGCCAGCGTCACCCGTTCGAACGGGTGGATCACCTGAACCGCCTGGCCGCCCTGCTCGGCGAACACCGTGCGCAGCGACTCGTGCCGCTCGCGCAGCGCGTTGAGCGCGCGCTCCAGCGCCGGCACGCTCAGCGCGCCCCGCAGGCGCACGGGGAAGGCGATGTTCCAGGCGGACGAGCCCGGCTCCATCCGGTCGAGCAGCCACAGCCGCTGCTGCGCGAACGACAGCGGGGCGGTGCCGTCGGGGCGTTCGCGCGGGCGCAGCCCGGGGGCGGCGGCGGCGCCCTGGCGGGCCAGCCGCAGCCGCATCTCCAGCAGCTTGCGCTTTTCCTCGCTGAGCCCGGCCAGGCGATTGGCGACGTCGGTCATCTCACGCCTCCCCGGCGCCGGCGGTGAGCGCGCGCGCTTCCTCGTCGGTCATCCCCTCCACCTCGGCCAGCAGCGCGGCCAGCTCGGCGTCGCGGGCCTCGTCCACGCGGGCGGCCATGTCTGCCAGGCGCGGGTTGTCGAACAGCGTGCGCAGCGGCAGGTCGACACCCATCCCGGCGTGGATGCGGGCGGCGAGCTGCATGGCCAGCAGCGAGTGCCCGCCCAGCGCGAAGAAGGTGTCGTGGGCGCCCACCCGGTCGGCCTTCAGCACCTCGCGCCACACGCCGGCCAGCTCGCGCTCGGTGTCGGTGCGCGGCTCCACGTGCTCCACCTCCACGGCGCGGCCGTCGGGGTCGGGCAGCGCGGCGCGGTCCACCTTGCCGTTGGCGGTCAGCGGCAGCGCGTCCATCACCACCCAGGCGGCCGGCACCATCCACTCCGGCAGCCGCGCGGCCAAGTGGGCCCGCAGCTCGTCCACGTCCACCCCCCTTTCGGGAGATGGAACCACCCACGCCACCAGCCGCTGCGCGCCCGATGCGTCGGGCCGCGCGGCGACCACCGCCGCGGCGATGGAGGGATGCGCGCGGAGCACGGCCACGATCTCGCCCGGCTCCACGCGGTAGCCGCGCACCTTGACCTGGTCGTCCAGGCGGCCCAGGTACTCCAGCACGCCTTCGGGCGTCCACCGCGCGCCGTCGCCGGTGCGGTACAGCCGCGCGTCCGCATCGGCCGAGAAGGGGTCGGGCAGGAAGCGCTCGGCGGTGAGCTCGGACTGCCCCACGTAGCCATGCGCCAGCGCGGGGCCGCCCAGGTACAGCTCGCCCGCGGCCCCCACCGGCACCGGCCGCATGCGCGCGTCCAGCACGCGCGCCACGGTGCCCACGACGGGTTTGCCGATGGGGATGGACGCCGCGTCCGCCGGGATCTCTCCGGCGGAGGTGACCGTGTGCGTGGTGGCGAAGACCGTGGCCTCGGCGGGGCCGTAGCCGTTGATCACGCGCGGGCAGCCGGCGGCCAGGACGGCGCGGATCGCCTGCGCGTCCACCGCCTCGCCGCCCACGATCACGTAGCGCAGTGGGTTGAACGCCTCGGGCGCCTGCCGCGCGACCTCGTTGAACAGCCCGGTGGAGAGGAACATCGCCGTCACGCCGCGCTCCTGGAGCGCGGCGGCGAAGGCGCGCGCGTCGAGCATGGTCTCGCGGTCGATCACCACCACCGCGGCGCCGGCGGCCAGCGCGCCCCACACCTCGTACGCCATCGGGTCGAACGAGGCGCTGGTGACCTGCGCCACGCGGTCGCCCGGCCCGCACCTCCACCCCGGGTCCGCCGCCATCCGCAGCACCGCGCGGTGGGGGACGGAGATCCCCTTCGGCCGGCCGGTGCTGCCGGAGGTGTAGACGACGTAGGCTTCGGCATCGCCCGCCGCGGCGAGGGATGCGTCCGCCGACGTGTCCCCTGTCGACGGCACACTGTCGGTGGACAAAAGGGGCAAAGACGCGGGTGAGCCGGCTTCGTCGAATGCTGCGGCGGGCCCCCTCCCCCCGGCCCCCTGCCCCCGCTCCGCGGGGGAGGGGGAGGACTGCGACGGGTCGACAGCATAGGACAAAAGGGACGCATCAATTTCGTCCGCCGCGTCGTCCGCTGTCTTGTCGGACGGGCGGAGGACGGGGCCGGCGAACGGGGCGAGGGCGGGCGAGACTGCGTCGTCCACCAGCAGCGCGGCGACGTTGGAGTCGGCCAGCATGTAGGACAGGCGCTCGGCGGGGTACGCCAGGTCCAGCGGCACGTAGGCGGCACCGGCACGGAGCGTGGCCAGCATCCCCGCGATGCGCCACGCGCCGGGCTCCATCGCCACCCCCACGCGGCTCCCGGCGCCCACGCCCGCGGCGGCCAGGCGCGCGGCCAGGCGGCGGGTGTGCGCGTCCAGCTCGGCGTACGTCCAGCGGACGATGCCATCCTCCACGGCGAGCGCACCGGGCGCGGCGGCGGCGTAGCGCGCGAACTCGCCGTGCAGCGTGGCGCCGGGGCGGATGTCCAGCGCCGGGCCGTATGCCCAGCGCGCGAGCTCCGCCTCTTCCGCCTGGCCGAGGATGGACAGCTCGCCCACGGCGCGGTCCGCACCCGTCACCAGCGCGGCGAGCGCGGCCTGTACGCCGGCCACGATGCGCGCCGCCGCCGCGCCGCCGAAGCGCGCGGGGTCGTACGCCAGGCGAAGCTGGGTCTCGCCGCCGGCCGGGGCCACGATCAGCGTGAGCGCATAGTTGGTGCGCTCGGGCGCGGGGAGCCCCTCGGCCTCCAGCGCGGGCGCGCCGTCATCGCCGCCGCCCATCCGCACGGGGTAGTTCTCGAAGACGAGCAGGCTTTCGAACAGCGGCGCCTCGCGCGGCACCTCGCTCCACCCCTGCACGTCCACCAGCCGCGCGTACTCGAACTGCCGCGTCTCCACCTGCGCCCGCTGGATCGCGCGCAGCCACTCGCCCACCGACGCGGACGCGTCGAAACGGACGCGGACGGGGACGGTGTTGATGAACAGCCCCACCGTGCGCTCCACCCCCGCGATCTCGGGCGGCCGCCCGCTCACCGTGGCGCCGAAGACGACGTCGTCGTCCCCCGCGTGGCGGGCGAGGAGGAGCGCCCAGGCGGCCTGCGCGAGGGTGTTGAGCGTGACGCCCTGGGCGCGCGCGAACTCCTGCGCGCGCTCCATCAGCCCCGCGTCCACCGCCACCGTCTCCTTCGCCCGCTGGTCGCCGGCCGCCTGCGGGCCGCGGTCCAGCGGCAGCGGCGTGGCACGGCGGAAGCCGGCCAGCGCGGCGCGCCAGAACGCCTCGGCGGCGGCGGCGTCGCGGCCCATCAGCCACTGCACGTAGTCGCGGTAGCGGGGCGCGGGCGGGAGGTCGGCTGGGCGGCCGGCGCGCTCGGCGTGGTACAGCGCGTCGAGCTCGCCCACCACCAGCGGCAGCGACCAGCCGTCGATCACGGCGTGGTGCATGGACAGCAGCATCACGTGGCGCCGCTCGTCGACCCGGGCGACCGTCATGCGCACCAGCGGCGGGCGCTTGAGGTCGTGCCCGCGGCGAAGGTCGGCGTCCATCAGCGCGTCGAAGCGCGCGCGCCAGCCGTCGCCCGCGCCGCTCCAGTCCAGCCGGTCGAAGGCGGGCTGGGCCTGGCGCAGCACGAACTGCAGCGGCTGCGGCACGCCCTCCCACGCGAAGCCGGTGCGCAGCGCCCCGTGGCGCGCCACCACCCCGCGGAAGGCGCGCTCCAGCGCGTCCACGTCCAGCTCCCCCAGCAGCAGCAGCGGAAACTGCTCCTGGTACGCCGCCCCCTCCGAATAGACGGAGTGGAACAGGAGCCCCTGCTGGAGGGGCGAGAGCGGGTAGATGTCTTCGACGTTCCTGCGGTCCATTGCCACTTTCTTCCGTATGAATCACGAACCCGCGCAAAGGCGGATTCGGGTGCGTTTCGTCATCATGCCGTAGACGTTCTCCCCCTCCGCGCCCAGCGGGGGAGGGGGCCGCCGCGGCATGCGCAGACTTTCGTAGTCCGCGCCGATTCGTCGACTTCCCTTCTCCGTCGCCTACCCGATCTGCCCCAGCAGCGCGTCCAGCCCGCCCTGGTCCAGCCCGGCCAGCTCGAAGTCGCTGGGCGTGAAGCCGCCGGCGTGCGGGTCGCGGCAGTGCGCCACCAGCGCGCGCAGCTCGCTCGTGAACGCATCGGCCAGCCGCTCCACCGTGGCCGCGCGGTGCACATTGCGGCCGTACGTCCAGGTGGCGAACAGGCGCCCGGCGCTCACGGCCGCGTCCACCGCCAGCAGGTGGGTGCGCGCGCCGGCCGGCGCGCGCGTGGGGCCCGCGTCCCCGTCCGCGCCGGCGAAGACCCCACCGCCGCCCGACCCGCCGCCGAAATCCATTCGCCCCAGGTAGTTGAAGCTCACCTGCGGGGCCGGCAGCGCGGCCAGCGCGTGGGGGATCTCGGGGTCGTGCGAGAGCCAGCGCAGCAGCCCGTAGCCCACGCCCTTCTCGGGCACCGCGCGCAGCTGCTCCTTCACCGCCACCAGGTCCTCGCCCGGCGCGCCGCCGGGAGACAGGTCCAGGCGCACGGGGTAGATGGCCGTGAACCAGCCGGCGGTGCGCGACAGGTCCACGCCGTCGAACAGCTCCTCGCGGCCGTGGCCCTCCAGGTCCACCAGCATCGCGCTCTCCCCCGTCCACCCGCGGAAGGCGCGGGCGAGCGCGGCCAGCAGCACGTCGTTGATCTGCGTGCCGTAGACCGGGGGCACGTCCTGCAGCAGCGCCCGCGTGGTCTCCTCGTCCAGCTCCACGCCGAACCGTACCGCGTCGGCTTCCACGTTCGCGGCGGGGTCGCCGTCCACCGGCAGCGGGGCGGCGCCGGTCTGCCGCAGCCAGAACGGCGCCTGCCGCCGCACCTCGCCGCTGTCGGCGTGGGCGGCCAGGCGCTCCGCCCAGTTGCGGAACGACGTCGTCTTCTTCGGCAGATGGATCGACTCGCCGCGCGCGGCCTGCCCGTACGCCGCCTCCACGTCCTGCGCCACGAACCCCAGGCTCACCGCGTCCATCACCAGGTGGTGCGCCACCACCAGCAGCCGCTGCGGCTCCGTTGATCCGAAGTCGAACAGGGCGAAGCGGATCAGCGGCCCGTCGGTCAGCTCCAGCGACGCCTGCAGTTCCGCCGCGCGCGCCGTGAACGCCGCCTCGCGCCCGTCCGCTTCGACGCTGGAAAGGTCGATCACGTCCAGCGACGCGTCTTCCGACGGAGGCGCATTGACCTGCTCCCAGCCGCCCGCGCCGCGCGTGTAGCGCATCCGCAGCGCGTCGTGGTGGGCGAGCACGGCGGCGCAGGCACGCTCCAGCGCGCCCGCGTCCACCCGCTCGCGCGCGGCGAAGAGCAGGCTGAGGTTCCAGTGGTGCGCGTCGGCGATGTCGTGCGCGAAGAACCAGCGCTGCACCGGCGTGAGCGGCGCGGCGCCGGTCACCGTGCCCTGCTCCGCCGTGCTGGCCTGCGCCTGCCCGGCGACCGCCGCCAGCTCGGCCACGGTCTGGTGCATGAACACGTGGCGCGGCTGCAGGCGCAGCCCGGCCTCGTTGGCGCGCGCCACGATCTGGATCGAGACGATGGAATCGCCGCCCAGCGCGAAGAAGCCGTCGTGCACGCTTACCCGCTCCACGCCCAGCACCTCGGCCCAGATCCGCGCCAGCGCGGCCTCGGCATCGTTGCGCGGCGCCACGTAGCCGCCGCCGGCCGCGAGACGGCGCGCGTCGGGCGCGGGCAGGCGCTTGCGGTCGAGCTTGCCGCTGGGCGTCAGCGGCAGCGCGTCCAGAGTGACGAAGAGCGTGGGCACCATGTACTCCGGGAGCCGGTCCTTCGTCCACTCGCGCAGCTCGGCGGCCGTCGGCTCGGCGCCCGCGAGGATCACGTAGCCCACCAGCTTGCGCTCGGCGCCACCGTCGTCGCGCGCGGCCACGGCGGCGTCGCGCAGCGCGGGGTGCTGGCGCAGCACGTTCTCCACCTCGCCCAGCTCGATGCGAAAGCCGCGCACCTTTACCTGGTCGTCCATCCGCCCCACGAACTCCAGCAGCCCCTCCGCCGTCCAGCGCACGCGGTCGCCGGTGCGGTACATGGTGCCGCCGGAGGCGAAGGGATCGGCGACGAAGCGCTGCGCCGTCAGCTCGGGGCGGTCCAGGTAGCCCAGCGCCACGCGGTCGCCGCCCACCACCAGCTCGCCGGGCACGCCCACCCCCGCCACGGCCCCGCCGGGGGAGAGAACGTAGACGCGCGTCCCGGGGACCGGCCGGCCGATCGGCACCGTGGCCGCATCCTCCGCCAGCGATTCGATGGGGAAGAAGGTGGTGTAGACGGTGGCCTCGGTGGGCCCGTACGCGTTCACCAGCCGCGCCGGGCGGTCGCCGCCCAGGCAGGTCCGTACCGCCCCGGGATCCGTCTTCTCGCCGCCGAAGACCACGGTGTGCAGCGAGCCCAGCACGTCCGGCGATTCGCGCACCAGCTGGTTGAACAGCTGGGTGGTGAGAAAGGCGATGCCGATGCGCTTGTCCTTGAGCGCGTCGGCGTAGCCGTGCGCGGAAAGGATGAGGTCGCGCGAGACGTTCACCAGCGCCGCGCCGTTCAGCAGCGCGCCCCAGATCTCCCACAGCGACGAATCGAACGAGAGCGACGACTGCTGCGCCACGCGGTCCGCCGCCGTGATCGGCACCTCGCCGCCTTCCGTGGCCGTGCGCGCGATGGCGCGGTGGGGAATGCGCACCCCCTTGGGCGTCCCCGTGCTGCCGGAGGTGTAGATGACGTACGCCACCGTGTCCGGCCGCGCGGGGGAGGCGAACGTGTCGGGGGATTCGTGCGCGATGGCCGGCCAGCCGGCGTCCAGGCGGACGACGGTGGCGCCCTCGCGGTCCGCCATCCACCCCAGCGCATCGCCCTCCGTCACGATCACGGCGGACTTCGTATCCTCCACCATGAACGCCAGCCGGTCCGCCGGATACGCGGGATCCAGCGGCACCGCCGTTCCGCCCGCCTTGACGATGCCCAGCAGCCCGGTCACCATCCGCGCGGAGCGTTCCGTCGCCAGCCCCACGCAGGTGCCCAGCCGCACGCCCAGCGTCGCCAGGTAGCGCGCCACGCGATTGGAGCGCTCGTCCAGCTCCCGGTAGGTGAGCGTGGCGTCCTCGAACTCCGCCGCCACGGCCTCGCCCCGCTCCGCCACCTGCGCGGCGAAGAGCGCGGGGAGGGTGGCGTCCGCCGGGAAGGGAGGCTCGTTCACCCCCCAGGCCAGGAGCGTGCGGCGCTCGGCCTCGTCCGCCATCTCCAGTCGGGAGACGGGGACGTCGGGGTGGGCGCACGCCTCGTCCAGCAGCACGCGCAGGTGCGCCACCATCCGCGCGATGGTGGCGTCGTCGAACAGGTCGGTGCTGTACTCCACCATCCCGGGCATCTGGTGGTCCATCTCCAGCGTGGCCCAGGTCATGTCGAACTTGCTGGCGCCGGTGTCCACCAGCACTGCCTCGGCCTCCTGGTACAGCGAGCGCAGGTTGAGGGCGCCGGCAAGCGCCGCCTGCTCGTCGTCCAGGTGGTGCGACCCCACGAAGGTGTGGTGGAAGTACATGGTCTGGAACAGCGGGTTGCGCCCCGCGTCGCGCGGCACCTTGAGCGCGTCCACCACCATGTCGAACGGCAGCTCCTGGTGCGCGTCGGCGTCCAGGATGGCGGTGCGCAGGTGGCCCACCAGCTCGCGGAAGGTGGGGTCGCCGTCCAGCCGGGTGCGCACGGCGCCCGAGTTGACGAAGTAGCCCACCAGCGGCTCCAGCTCCGCCCGGTTGCGGTTGCCCAGCAGGGTGCCCACCACCAGGTCGTCCTGCCCGCTGTAGCGCTGCAGGAGGAGGTTGAAGCCCGCCATGAACACCATGTTCACCGACGCGTGCACCTCCTTGCCCAGCGCGCGCAGCCGCTCGGTGAGCGCGCCCGGGTACACGAAGCGGTGGATGGCGCCGCGGTTGGTGGACACGGGCGGGCGCGGCCGGTCGTACGGCAGCTCCAGCGTGGTGGGCGCGCCGCCCAGGTGCCCCTTCCAGTAGTCCACCAGCTTTTGCAGGGTGGGCCCCGACAGGTGCCGGCGCTGCCACACCGAGTAGTCGGCGTACTGGATCGGCATCTCGGGCAGCGGCGACGGCTCGCCGCGGCTGAACGCCGCATAGATCTCCTCCATCTCGCGCGTGACGATGGGCATGGCCCAGCCGTCGGTCACGATGTGGTGGATGTTGAACACCATCAGGTAGTCGGCGTCGCTCACGCGGTACAGCTTGCAGCGGAAGAGCGGGCCGTTCTCCAGGTCGAACGGGAGCGCGCCCCACTCGCTGGCCTTGGCCCGCACGGCCTCGTCGGGGGCGGGCTCGCCGCCGGGGCCGCGCATCTCCTCCACGGGGATGTGCATGAGGTACGGCGGCTGCACGATCTGCATCGGCTTGCCGTCCACCAGCCGGAACACGGTGCGGATCGCCTCGTGCCGGCGCACCACCTCGGTCAGCGCGCGCTCGAGCGTGGGCACGTCCACGCGCGCCGAGATCAGGTTGGCACCGGGGATGTTGTAGTACGGGCTGCCCGGCTGCAGCCGGTCGAGGAACCAGAGCTGCTCCTGCTGGTAGCTCATCGGGTACGCGGGCCCCGGCAGGCCGCTCCTGCCGATGGTCTCGCGGGGCGCGCGCGCCTTCACCTCGCCGCGCAGCCGCTTCTCCAGCAGCAGCCGCTTGGCCTGCTCCAGCCTTTCCCGCGGGTCGATCGCCGTATCGCTCATGTCCTCAGGTTTCGCTCGAGTCGTTGGTCCTGCCGTCCGTGCCGCTGCCGTCTACTCCCCTCACGATGCCGACGCCGCATCGTCCGTCCCGTCCTCCGTCCTCCATCGTACCTAGATCCGGGAAAAGACCTGTCTCACGCAGAGTCAGCGGAGTCAGCAGGGAACCGCGGTTTTTCTCCGCTGACTCTGCTGACTCTGCGTGAGGCTTCGCTGTTGGTCCTTGCGATTTTCCATCAGCATTTCACGCGGATCTCGTATCAGCATCAGACGAGGCTCAGGATCTCGTCCTCGCTCATCGCGTCGATCTCGGCCATGATCGCGGCCTCGATCAACCCGGCGTAGCGTGCGATGGTGGGCGCCTCGAACACGCTCTTCAGCGGCAGCTCCAGGCCGAAGCGGTCGCGCACGCGCGAGACGATCTGCGTGGCCAGCAGCGAGTGCCCGCCCAGCCCGAAGAAATCGTCGTGCACGCCGATGCGGTCGATGCCCAGCAGCTCCTGCCACATCTCCGCCACCACCTGCTCCGACTCGGTGGACGGCGCGTGGTACTCGGTGTCCAGCTCGGGCCGCGCGTGCAGCGCCGCGGCCGACGACGAAGCCGGCCGCGAGCCCTGGGCGATGCGCGCCGCCACGTCGCCCGTGGAGAGGAGCAGCTGCGGCTCGTCGGCCAGCGCCAGCGCGTGGGAGAAGACAGCGGCGGCCTCGTCCTCCGTCATCCCGTAGCCCTCCGCCTCGTCCTGGGCGTACCAGCGGTCCCACCCCAGTGACGTCCACTGTGCGCCCGCCGCCGAGCGCGCGTGGGCGAACGCGTCCACGTACGCCTGCGCCGCCGCGATCCGCCCCCGCCCCACGCCGCCAAGGACGGGGGTGAGCGACGATTCCACCACCACGCGCGAAACGCCGTGCGTCCGCGCCGCGTGGGCCACCGCCTCCAGCTCCTGGCCCAGCCGCCCGAAGCGCCGCGCCCACTCCGCGGCCGACGCATCGCCCAGCGCCTCGAAGTCGCCCAGCTCGTCCAGCCCCGGCGCGGCGACCACGGCGTCCACGCGGCCGAAGCGCGCCACGGCGGCGGCGAAGGCGTCGTCCACCTGCTGCGCGCTGTAGAGGTGCGCGCGCAGCGCAAGCACCTCGGTGCCGGCCGATTCAAGCCCGCGCGCCGTCTCGATCATCCGCCGCACGGGGTCGTCGGCGGGGCGCGCGGCCACCGCTCGGTCCCAGGTGAGCCGGTCGGCCATGCGCTCGTCCACCAGCACCAGCCGCGCGCCGCGGGCCGCCAGGTGCCGCGCCAGCAGGTCGCTGCGCCCGTCCAGCCCCCCGGCCACCAGCCAGACGGAGCCGGGCTCCACCCCATCGTCTCCGGCCACCTCCACCCGGTCGAAGCCGCGCACCCAGCGGCGCCCGCGGCGGATCGCGACGGCCTTGTCCTTTTTGTCCGACAGCGCTTCCGCCACCACGCCCCGCGCCGCCTCGCGGTCGCCCAGCACCACGTCCACCGACACGCAGGCGAGCGCCGGGTGCTCCTCGGGCGCCACGGCGCAGGCGCCCAGCGCCGTGGCGGCCGCGGCGGCCACGGGCTCGCCGCCGGTCACCACCTGCGCGCCGGTGCTGACGGCGATCAGCCGCGCGTTGCCGCCGCGCTTCCCCAGCGCCGCAGCCAGCAGCGCCACGGACACGAACGCGTCGCCCTCGCAGTGGTGGACGGCGTGCACGGGAGATTCGCCCGCGACGGCGTCGAGCAGCGCGGCGAGGTCTTCGCGCGATGCCGATCGGATCGTCGCCTCGTCGCCATCGACGGCGAAGCGCTCGCCGCGGCTGACGAGCGTCACGGCGCGGCCGTGCGCCCGCAGGCCGGCGGCCACGTCGTGGCCCTGCACGCCGCCGTCGTGGAACACCAGCCAGCGCGCTCCGTCGTCCGCGGAGGGACGAGCCGCTGGGGTGCGCTTCCACGCGGGCACGTACAGCCACTCGGCGGGGTTCGCGCGCTTCCCCGAGCGGACGGCGGTGGACGATTCGTCGGCGGCCGGCGCGTCGATCCAGTAGCGCTGGCGCTCCCAGGGATACGTCGGAAGCGGCACGCGGCGCAGCGACTCGCCCTCGTGGAACGCCGTCCAGTCGGGCGTGGCGCCGGCCAGCCACAGGCGCCCCAGCGCGCCCAGAGCGAACGCCGTGTCGCCCGTGCGGTCATAGGGATAGCGAACGGTGGGGATCACGGTGACGCCGGCCGAATCGGGCCGCTGGCGCACGAAGGTGGACAGCGTCTGCCCCGGCCCCATCTCCACCAGCACGCGGCCCGCTTCCTTCAGCAGCTCGCCCACGCCGCGCTCAAACTGCACCGGCTCGCGGATGTGGCGCGCCCAGTAGGCCGGGTCGGTCGCCTCCGCGGCCGTGATCCAGGTGCCCGTCGCGTTGCTGACGAAGGGGATGGACGGCGCGGCCAGCCGCATCCGCCCCACCATCTCGCCCACGGGGCCCACCAGCGCATCCATCTGCGGCGAGTGGAAGGCGTGCGTGGCGGCCAGCGGGCGCGCGGTGTGCCCGGCCTGGGCCAGCTTCGCGCGGACCGTCTCCACCGCCTCGGGCGTACCCGCCACCACGCACAGCTCCGGCGCGTTGACCGTGGCCACCGCCGCCCCGTCCACCAGGAACGCCTCCGCCGCGGCGGCGGAGAGGGGGACGGCCAGCATCGCCCCCGCGGGGAGCTGCTGGATCATCCGCCCGCGCGCCGTCACCAGCTCCAGCGCGTCTTCCAGCGTGAACACGCCGGCGATCACCGCGGCCGCATACTCGCCCAGCGAGTGGCCGATCACGGCGGATGGCGTGACGCCCCAGCTCATCCACAGCTTCGCCAGCGCGTATTCGACCACGAAGACGGCGGGCTGGGCCAGCTCCGTCTCGTTCAGCCGCTTGGCCGCCGGGTCGGCCGTGTCGCGGGCGAGCATGCGGCGCAGGTCGATCCCGGCGCCCGGCGCGGCCTCTTCGGGCGCGTCGCCGGGATACATCGCGGCCAGGGGGTCGATGCCGAACCGCGCGCGGAGCAGGTCGGCGCAGCGGTCCACCTCGGCACGGAAGACGGGCTCGCCCTCGTACAGCCCGCGCGCCATCTGCGGGTACTGGTCGCCCACGCCGGGGAAGAGGAAGGCGACCGAGCGCAGCGCGTCGTCCACCGCGGCCGACGCGACGCGGTCGGGGTGGCGGCCTTCCAGCAGCGCCGCCACGTCCTCGCCGTCGCGAACCACCAGCGTGCGCCGGTGCGCCATCTCGCGCCGCCCGCTCTGGAGCGTGTGCGCCACGTCGGCCAGCGGCAGCCCGGGGTGCGCGCGCAGGTGCTCCGCCAGCCGCGCGGCCGCCGCGTCGAGCGCCGCCGGCGTCCGCGCCGACAGCGTGAGCAGGTGCCAGGGGCGGCGGGCGCTGGAGGGCCGCGGCTCGGGCGCCTCCTCCAGCACCACGTGCGCGTTGGTCCCCCCGATGCCGAACGAACTGACGCCCGCGCGGCGGGGCTCGGTTCCGCGCTCCCACGCTTCCGCCTGGCCGCTGGCGTAGAACGGCCCGCGGGCGAAGGGGATGCGCGGGTTGGGCGCGCGGAAGTTGGCCGTGGGGGGAATCACCCGGCTCTCCAGCGCCAGCACCGTCTTGATGAAGCCGGCGACGCCCGCCGCCGTGTCGGCGTGGCCGATGTTGCTCTTGATGCTGCCCACGGCGGTGCGGCGCGTGCCCTGTACCCCCGCGAACGCCTCGGCCAGCGCGGCCACCTCGATGGGGTCGCCCATCTCGGTACCGCTGCCGTGGCCCTCCACGTAGCGGATGGTGGCCGGGTCCACCCCCGACACGGCCAGCGCCTCGCCGATCACGGCGGCCTGGCCTTCCACCGAGGGCGCGGTGAACGCCACCTTGAGCGCGCCGTCGTTGTTGACGGCGCTGCCGCGGATCACCGCGCGGATGGTGTCACCGTCGGCCAGCGCGTCTTCCAGCCGCTTGAGCACCACCACGCCGGCGCCGTTGCCGCCGGCGGTGCCCGTGGCGTCGGCGTCGAAGGCGCGGCAGCTCCCGTCGGCGCTCATGATGCTGGCCGGCTGCCAGTGGTAGCCGGTGCGGTGCGGCACGTTGATGGAGGCGCCGCCGGCCAGCGCCAGGTCGCACTCGCGGGTGAGCAGCGCCTGCACGGCCAGGTGGATGGCCACCAGCGAGGTGGAGCACCCCGTCTGCACGCCCACGGCGGGGCCGCGCAGGTCGAGCTTGTAGGCGGTGCGCGTGGCGACGAAGTCCTTGTTGCTGCCGATGTTGATGGCGAACCAGCCCAGCGCCTCCACCAGCTCGGGACGGGTGAGCACGTTGTTGCGCACGTAGTTGGGCTCGCCGGCGCCGGCGTACACGCCCACGGCGCGGCCGGCGCGGGCGGGGTCGGCGCCGGCGTTCTCCAGCGCCTCCCAGGCGCACTCGAGGAAGAGCCGGTGCGCGGGCTCCAGCACCTCGGCCTCGCGCGGGCTGTAGCCGAAGAAGGCGGCGTCGAAGCGCTCCACGTCGCCCAGCACGCCCAGCCGCTTCACGAACGAGGGGTCGCCGAGCACCGCGTCGGGCGTTCCCGACGCGCGCAGCTCGTCGTCCGAGAAGGTGGTGATCCCCTCGCGCCCCTCGGCGATCATCGCCCACAGCTCGTCCAGCGTCTCGCCGCCGGGGAACCGCCCCGCCATGCCGATCACCGCGATCTCGGTCCCGGTGCCGCCCTGGTTGTCCAACTCGCTCATCGGTCCATCGGTGTAGAAGTCATAGAAAAACGTACGGTTTTTACCTGCCGCCGGCGCGCGGCCCCGGCCCCGCGCGGCCCCCTCCCCGCGCCTTGGAGCGCTCGCCCTCCCCCGCTTCGCGGTGGAGGGTGAAAGCCCGTGTGCCGCGCCGTCGCCCTTGCAGTTCCCCCCCTCTCCCGCGAAGCGGGGGAGGGGGCCGGGGGGAGGGGGCCGCCTCGGCATGCGCCACCCTCGCGTCCCCGCGCGGAGTCCCCTTCGCCCCTGTCGCTCCTACCTCCGCCTGAACGTCGCCGCCCGCCGCGCCGCGCCGCGGTCCTCGCCGCGCTTCGCGCCCTCCGCCGTCGCCTCGCCCGCGTCGGCCGACGGGGCGGCCGCATCCCCGCGCAGCTGCGCGGCGAAGGAGCGCACGGTGGGGTAGCGGAAGACGTCCACCAGCGCGACCTCGCGCCGCAGCTCGGTCTCCAGCATCTCCTGCAGGCGCGCCAACAGCAGCGAGTGCCCGCCGATCTCGAAGAAGTTGGCGGTGACCCCCACCTGCTCCACCCCCAGCACCCGGCACCACGCCCCGGCCACCATGCGCTCCAGCTCGCCCTGCGGCGGCGCCTGCTCTTCGGCGGCCATGGGGGAGAGATCGGGCGCGGGAAGGCGGGCGCGGTCCACCTTGCCGTTGGGGGTGAGCGGGAGCTCGCGCATCGCCACCATGGCGGCCGGCACCATGTAGTCGGGGAGGTGCGTCTTCAGCCCCTCGCGCAGCCGGGCGGTGTCGGGGGCGGCGCCGTCCGCCACCAGCACGTAGGCCACCAGCCGCTCCACCCCCTCGTCGTCGCGCACCACCACCAGCGCATCCTGCACCCCCGGCTCGTCCAGCAGCAGCGCCACGATCTCGCCCGGCTCCACACGGTGGCCGCGCACCTTCACCTGCTGGTCCACCCGGCCCATGAACTCGAGGGTGCCGTCGGGGCGCCAGCGCGCCCGGTCGCCGGTGCGGTACAGCCGCGCGCCGGCGGCTCCGCCGAACGGGTCGGGCACGAAGCGCTCGGCCGTGAGCCCGCGCCGGCCGTGGTAGCCGCGCGCCACGCCGGGGCCGCCGGCGTACAGCTCGCCCGGGAACCCCGCCGGCACCGGCCGCATCGCGGCGTCCAGCACGTAGGCGCGCACGTTCTCGAAGGGCCGGCCGATCCCCGGCACCCGGTGGTCGGCGCGGCACAGCTGCGACGACACGCCCACCGAGTTCTCGGTGGGGCCGTAGGCGTTGTGGAAGTCGCGGCCGGGCGCCCAGCGCGCCACCACCGCCGCGCTCACCGCCTCGCCCGCCGACACCAGCGTGCGCAACCCGGGAAGCTCGGCGTCGCGCAGCGTGGCCAGCACCGACGGGGGCAGGGTGGCCTTGGTGACGCGCTCGCGGCGCAGCAGCTCCAGCAGCGGCTCGCCGGGAAGGAGCTCCTCGCGCGTGGCCAGCACCAGCGTGGCCCCGCTGCTGAGCGCGGTGAACACCTCGCTCACCGACGCGTCGAACGAGAGCGAGGCGAACTGCAGCACGCGGCTGTCGGCGTCCAGCCCGAAGCGGCGGATCTGCGCCGCCACCAGGTTGGCCACGCCGCGGTGCGGCACCAGCACGCCCTTGGGCCGCCCGGTGCTTCCCGAGGTGTAGATGACGTAGGCCAGGTTGCATTCGTCCACCTCCACCGCCGGCGCGCCCGAAGGCAGCGCCGCCAGCGCCGCGGCGTCGCGGTCGAGCGCTACCAGCCGCACCCCCTCCAGCGGCATCGCCCCCGCCGCCGCGGCCGAGGCCGACACCACCACGCGGATCCCCGAATCTTCCACCATCCAGCGCACGCGGCCGGCGGGGTAGGCGGGGTCCAGCGGCACGTAGGCGCCGCCCGCCTTCAGCACGCCCAGCACCGCCACCAGCATGGCCGGCGAGCGGTCGGCCACCACGCCCACGCGGCTCTCGAGGCCCACGCCCAGCGTGGCCAGGTGGTGGGCGAGGCGGTTGGCGGCGGCGTCCAGCTCGGCATACGTCGTGGACCCGGCGCCGTGCCGCAGCGCCACGGCCGACGGCGTGCGCGCCGCCTGCTCGGCCACCAGCCGGTGCAGCGGGCGGCGCGGCCAGGGGTGCTCGGTGCCGCTCCACTCGTGGAGGATGCGGTGGCGCTCGGCCGGCTCCATCCACGCCGACAGCTCCGAGAGCGGCGCGTCGGGGTGCTCGGCGGCGGCCTCGAGCATCGCGCGGAAGCGCTCGGCCACGCGCTCGATGGTCGCGCGCTCGAACAGCGTGGACGCGTACTCCAGCGTGCAGCGCAGGTCGCCCTCGCCGCGGGTGATCCCCAGCGTCAGGTCCACCTTGGCGGTGCCGGTGTCGCCGCTTTCGTCGCCGGGCTCGATCACCAGCCCCGGCGCCTCGGGGAACGCGGCCTCGTGCTGCAGCGTGAACGACACCTGGGTGAGCGGGTGCATGCTCAGGTGCCGCTCCACCTTGACCTCTTCCAGCACCTTCTCGAAAGGCACGTCCTGGTGCGCGTAGGCCTCCAGCGTGCTCGCGCGCACGCGCCGCAGCAGCTCGCGGAAGCCGGGGTCGCCGCCCGCGTCCAGCCGCAGCGCCAGCGAGTTGACGAAGAAGCCGATCATCGGCTCCACCTCGGGGCGGCTGCGCCCGGCCACGGCGGTTCCCACCACCAGGTCGTCCTGGCCCGTCCAGCGCCCCAGCAGCGCGGTGAAGGCGGCCAGGTAGGTCATGTACGGCGTGGCGCCCAGCTCGCGGCCGATCGCCTCCACCCGGTCGGCCAGCTCGCGCGGCAGGGTGAAGTCGAGGTCGTCGCCCTCCAGCACCGGCGTGGGCGGGCGCGGCCGGTCCAGCGGCAGCCGCGCGGGCTCGGCGCCGTCCAGCCTGCGCTTCCAGAACGCCAGCGCCTGGCGCAGCCGCGGGCCCTGCAGCCAGCGCCGCTGCCACACCGCGTAGTCGGCGTACTGCACGGCCAGGTCGGGGAGCGGGCTGGGCTCGCCGGCGGCGAAGGCGGCGTAGAGCGTGGCCAGCTCGGCACGGAAGCGCTCCATGCTCCAGCCGTCGCTCACCACGTGGTGCATGTCCACCAGCAGCAGGTGCTCGTCCACCTCCAGACGTACCAGGTGCAGGCGCAGCAGCGGCCCGCGCTCCAGGTCGAAGACGGCCTGCGCGCCCGCGTCCATCACCCGCCGCAGCTCGCCCGCGGCGTCCGGGTGGCTCGATAGGTCGGTCACGGGGAGGTGGAGGTCGCCCGCTGGGTGGATCACCTGCACGGGGCCGTCGTCGCCGCGGGCCAGGGTGGTGCGCAGCGGCTCGTGGCGGCGCACGATCTCGCCGAGCACGCGGCGCAGCACCTCGGCGCTCAGCGCGCCGCGCAGCCGCAGCGACATCGGCATGTTGAAGGCGGTGCTGTGCGGCGCCATCCTCTGCACGAACCAGAGCCGCTCCTGCGCCGCCGACAGCGGCAGCGGCCGGTCGCGCGGCTGAGGGACGATGGGCTCGGCCAGCACCCCGCCGGCGCGCGCGCGCTCGGCGTCCACGCGGGCGGCCAGCGCCTCCAGCGTGGGCGTGTCGAACATCTCGCGCAGCGGGAGGTCGACGCCCATCACGGCGGCGATGCGCGACACCACGCGCGTGGCCAGCAGCGAGTGCCCGCCCAGCGCGAAGAAGCCGTCGTGGCGCCCCACCTCGCTCACCCCCAGCACCTCGCGCCACACGCCGGCCAGCAGCGTCTCGGTCTCGGTGTGCGGCCGTTCGCCACCCGCGCGCGCCGCGCCCCATCCGGGCTCGGGAAGGGCGGCGCGGTCCACCTTGCCGTTGGGCGTGAGCGGCCACGCCGCCACCACCACCACCTCTGACGGGACCATGTGCGCCGGAAGCGTGAGCCGGAGCGCGTCCTTCAGCGCCACGGGGTCGACCGCCGCGCCCTCGACCCCATCGTCGGCGGACGCGTCCACGGAGACGTCGGCGGAATGGACGGCGGAGACGTCACCCGAGACGTCGGCGGACGCGACGGCAGAGGCGTCGGCGGACGCGTTCGCGGAGAGGTGGGCGGAAGCGTCGCCCGACGCGACGGCGGATGCGTCGGTAGAGGCGTCGTTGGACGTGACGGCGGACGCGTCGTTGGACGCGACGGCCGATTCGTCCGCCAGCGCGTCGGCCGGCGCGGCGGCGGGGATGACGTAGGCGACCAGGCGCGGGTCGCCGGCGGGCGAGGGGCGCACCAGCGCCAGCGCCTCGCGCACGCCGGGGAGCGCGGCCAGCGCCGCCTCCACCTCGCCCGGCTCCACGCGGAAGCCGCGCAGCTTCACCTGGTGGTCCAGGCGGCCCAGGTAGTCGAGCGTGCCGTTCGCCAGCCAGCGGCCCAGGTCACCGGTGCGGTACATCCGCGCGCCGGGGGTGGGCGAGGCCGGGTCGGGCACGAAGCGCTCGGCGGTGAGCGCGGGGCGGCCCAGGTAGCCGCGCCCCACGCCGATGCCGCCCACGCAGACCTCGCCCGGCACGCCGATCCCCGCCTCGCGCAGCCCGCGCCCCAGCACGTGCACGCGAACGCCGGCCAGCGGGCGGCCCAGCGGCACGCGGCGCGGCGCGGCGGGCACGTCGCCCATGGTGGCGCAGACGGTGGTCTCGGTGGGGCCGTAGGCGTTCACGAAGCGCCGGCCGCTTCCCCAGCGCGCCACGACCTCGGGGGTGCACGCCTCGCCCCCCGACGCGGCCACCCGCAGCTCGGGGAGCGGAGCGGAAGGCATCTCGGCCCAGGCACTGGGGGGGAGCAGCGCGGTGTTCACCCGCGCCTGGGCCAGCGTCTCCAGCAGCGGCGCCCCGGGCATCAGCGACGCCTGCGAGGCGGTCACCAGCGTGCCGCCGCTGGCGAAGCAGCTCATCATGTCGGCCACCGCCGCGTCGAACGAGAACGAGGCGAACTGCAGCACCCGCGTTCCCAGGCCCACCGCGAACGGCTCGCGGTAGGCGGCGCCCAGGTTGGCCAGCCCCGCGTGCGGCACCATCACCCCCTTGGGCCGGCCGGTGGAGCCCGAGGTGTAGATCACGTAGGCCAGGTCGTGCGCGTCGGTCTCCACCTCCAGCGGCCCGCGGTCCAGCGCCGCCGCCCCGGCCAGCGCCGCCTCCATCTCCACCACCACCGCGGCGCCCGTGTCCACCCCGCTCCACAGGCCGGTGCGGGTGAGCAGCACCGCGGCGCCGCTGTCGGCCAGCATGTAGGCGCGCCGCTCCGCGGGGTACACGGGGTCCACCGGCAGGTAGGCGGCGCCCGCCTTCCACGCGGCCAGCAGCGCCGCCACCTGGTCGGGGCCGCGCTCCAGCATGATGGCCACGAGGGAACCGCGCCCCACCCCCAGCCCCCGCAGGTGACGGGCGAGGCGGTTGGCGCGCGCGTCCAGCTCGGCGTAGGTGATCTCGGCCGATTCGAACACGACCGCGGCCGCGCCCGGCGTGCGCGCGGCCTGCCGCTCGAACACCACGTGGCCAGGCACCGGCGCGGCCGGGGGGCCGCCGTCGCTCCACGCGGCCAGCGTCTCGCGCTCGCCGGCGGCCAGCGCCTCGGCCGCCCACACGCGCGCGTCGGGGTCGGCCGCCAGCGCCTCCAGCAGCAGCGCATACCGGTCGGCCATGCGCGCGACCGTGGCGGCGTCGAAGAGGTCGGCGGCGTACTCGATCGAGCCCTCCACGGCTCCGTCGGCCGTCTCTTCCAGGCTCACCGACAGGTCGAACTTGGCCGCGCGCCGCTCCAGCTCGTCGTAGGCCGAATCGACGCCGGGGAGGCGCAGCGTGCCCGTCTCCTGGCTCTGCAGCGCGAACATCACCTGGAACACGGGGGCGTGGCTCAGCGAGCGGTCCACCCGCAGCAGTTCCACCAGCTTCTCGAAGGGCACGTCCTGGTGCGCGTAGGCGCCCAGCGTGGTCTCGCGCACCTGCCGCAGCAGCGCGCGGAAGGTGGGGTCGCCCGCCAGGGTGGCCCGCAGCGCCAGCGTGTTCACGAACAGGCCGACGACGCCCTCCGTCTCGGCCCGGTTGCGCCCGGCCACGGGGGTGCCCACCACCACCTCGTCCTGCCGCGACAGGCGGGCGAGGAGCGCCTGGAAGCCGGCCAGCAGCGCCATGAACGCCGTGGCGCCCTCCTTCGCCGCCACCGCCTTCACCCGCCGCACCAGGTCGGGGTCCAGGCGGATGGGGAGGGCGGCGCCGCGGAAGCTCTGGCGCGGGGGGCGCGGCCGGTCGGCCGGCAGCTCCAGAAGCGGCGGCGTCCCGGCGAGCCGCGCGCGCCACCACTCCGCTTCCGCCGCGAGCCGATCGCCCGAAAGGTGCGCCCGCTGCCACGCGCTGAAGTCGCCGTACTGCAGGTCGACCGGGGGGAGGTCGGGCTCCCGCCCCGCCGCGAACGCCTCGTAGGCGGCGGAAGCCTCGCGCAGGACGATCCCCAGCGACCAGCCGTCGGCCTGCGCGTGGTGGATGGTGAGCGCCAGCACCTGCTCGTCGGGGCCCACGCGCACCAGGACGGCGCGGGTGACGGGGCCGTGCTGGAGGTCGACCGGCGTCCACGCCTCCTCGTCCAGCAGCCGTTCGCCGTCGTCGGCGTCCCGCGCGGCGACGGTCGGGAGATCGAGCCGCGTGGGCGGCAGGACCCTCTGCACCGGCGCGTCGGCCTGTTCGCGGACCACGGTGCGCAGCGCCTCGTGGCGATGGACGACCAGCTCCAGCGCGCGCCGCAGCGCCTCGGCGTCCACCTGGCCGCGCAGGCGGATGCGCACCGGCATGTTGTACAGGCCCGCCGCGGGCTCCAGCCGCTCCAGGAACCACATCCGCTCCTGCGCGAACGACGGCGGCAGCGCGCCGCGCCGGTTTACGGGCACCACCGGCGGCAGCGGCGTTTCGCCGGCGCCGCGCAGCGCGTCCAGGCGCGCGGCCAGGCGGCGCACGGTGGGGGCCTCGAACAGCGCGCGCAGCGGCACCTCGGCGCCCAGCGCCTGGCGGATGCGCGAGACCACCTGCGTGGCGAGCAGCGAGTGCCCGCCCAGCAGGAAGAAGTCGTCCTCCACGCTCACCCGCTCCACCCCCAGCACCTGCGCCCACAGCGGCGCCAGCGCCGTCTCGGTGGGCGTGCGGGGGGCGACGAAGGCGTCGCGCGCCGCGGCGTCGGGCGCGGGGAGGGCGCGGCGGTCGGTCTTGCCGTTGGGCGTCAGCGGGATCGCGTCCAGCGCCACGAACGCGGTGGGCACCATGTAGTCGGGCATCCGCCCCGACAGCGCGTCGCGCAGCCCCGCGGGGGAGAGCACGGCCCCGTCGGCGGCCACCACGTAGGCCACCAGCCGCTTCTCGCCGCCGTCGGTGCGCACCACCACGGCGGCCTCGCGCACGGTGGGGAGTTCGCGCAGCGCGGCCTCCACCTCGCCGGGCTCGATGCGGAAGCCGCGCACCTTCACCTGGCTGTCGGCGCGGCCCAGGAACTCCACCGCGCCGCACTCCAGCCGGCGCACCAGGTCGCCCGTGCGGTACAGCCGCGCGCCGGGGGTGCCCGAGAGCGCGTCGGGAACGAAGCGCTCGGCCGTCATCGCCGCGCGGCCCAGGTAGCCGCGCGCCAGGCCGTCACCGCCCAGGTACAGCTCGCCCGGCTCGCCCACGTTGCACGGCCGCGCGCCGTCCAGCACGTAGCCCGTGGTGTTGGCCAGCGGCAGTCCGATGGGGATCGTGGCCGCCTCCGCCGGGACGGCTTCGATGAGGTGCCAGGTGGCGTAGGTGGTGCTTTCGGTGGGACCGTACACGTGCAGCAGCCGCCCGGGCGCGCCGGCCTCCAGCACCGCGCGCACCGTGGCCGGGTCCACCGCCTCGCCGCCGAACAGCAGGTGGCGCAGCGTGCCAAAGCCGTCGGGGCGGCGCCGCGCCACCTGGTTGAACAGCGCGGTGGTGACGAAGGCGGTGGTCACGCGGCGGCTCCCGAGGGCACCGGCCAGCTCGCGCGGCGAGAGGATCACCTCGCGCTCGAAGCCCACCACGGTTCCGCCGTTCAGCAGCGCGCCCCACACCTCGAAGGTGATCGCGTCGAACGACCCGTTCGAGATCTGCGCGATCCGCTCGTCCCCCTCGAACGGCAGGTAATCCGTGTTGCGCACCAGGCGCACGACCCCGCGGTGCGGAACCCCGATCCCCTTGGGCGTTCCCGTCGACCCCGAGGTGTAGACCACGTACGCCAGCCCGTCCGCGGGCACGTCCGCCGCCGCGCCGTCGGCGGACGACGGCGAACTGCCGGGAGGCACCCCGTCGTTCCCTTCGGCCGGGGACGGGATGGATTCGCCGATCGAGACGGGACCGTCGATCGACTCCGGCTCGTCGGCCGAGATGGGATCCTCGGCCACGACCGCATCGTCGACCGACACGAAGAGCACGGGGCCGCCGAAATCCTCGAGCGCCGCCGGCACTTCGCCGCGGACGACCAGGGCGCCCACGCCCGCATCCTCCAGCATGAACGCCAGCCGCTCCGCCGGATACGACGGGTCGAGCGGCACGTAGGCCGCGCCCGCCTTGAGCGCGCCCAGCATGGCCACGACCAGCTCGGCCGAGCGCTCCATCGACACGCCCACCCGCCCCTCCGCGCCCACGCCCGCCGCCCGCAGCCGCGCGGCGAGACCGTTGGCGCGCGCATCCAGCTCGGCATACGTCAGCACCGCCGCGCCGAACTCCACCGCCACCGCGCCCGGCGTGCGCGCCGCCTGCGCCGCGAACAGCGCGTGGATCGAGGCGTCGCGCTCGTACTCGGACGAGGTCCGGTTGACGCCTCGGAGGACGAATGCGCGCTCCTCCCCATCCGCGCCGGGGAGGAGGGACAGCGGGCGATCGGGATCGGCCACGCCCTCCGCCGCCAGCGCGTGGAAGTGGCGGACGATGCGGTCGACGGTGGACGCGTCGAACAGGTCCACCGCCCACTCGGCTTCCACGCGGATCGAGCCGTCGTCGTCCTCGTAGTTGTCCAGCGTCAGGTCGAACTTGGCGGTGTGGTACTCGGGGGCGAGGGGAGTGATCTCCACGCCGCCCAGCGCCACCGGGTCCATCCGCGCGTTCTGCAGCGTGACCATCGCCTGGAACACGGGGTTGCGCGCCGGGTCGCGGGGAAGGTGCAGCTCCTCCACGATGCGGTCGAACGGCAGGTCCTGGTGGTTGAACGCCGCCAGCGCCACCGCCTTCTCGCGCTGCACCAGCGCGCGGAAGCCCTCGCCCCCCTCCACCCGCGCCCGCAGCGGCAGCGTGTTCACGAAGAAGCCGATCAGCCGCTCCAGCTCGCTCTTCTGCCGGTTGGCCACGGGGGTGCCGAGGACGACGTCCGGCTGCCCCGAGTGCCGCGCCAGCGCCGCGCGGAAGGCGGCGGTGAGCACGTTGAAGAGCGTGGCCCCCTCGGCCCGGGCGAACTCGCGCAGGCGTGCGGCCGCGTCGGGCGAGATGCGCGTCTTGAGCGTCTGGCCGCGGTGGGTCTCGGCGGGCGGGCGCACACGGTCCGTCGGCAGCTCCAGCGCGGGCGGCGCGCCGGCCAGCGCCGCGCGCCAGAAGGCGGTGAGCCGGCCCAGCGTGTCGCCCGCCAGCGCCTCGCGCTGCCAGGCGGCGAAGTCGGCATACTGAACCGGCAGCGGCGGCAGGTGCGGCTCGCGCCCCTCGCCCAGCGCCGCGTAGAGCGCGCCCAGCTCGGCGGCGAACACCCCCATGCTCCACCCGTCGCTCACCGCGTGGTGCATGCACAGCAGCAGCACGTGCTCGCCCGCCGACAGACGCAGCAGCTCCGCGCGCACCAGCGGCCCGCGCACCAGGTCGAACCCGGTGTTCGCGTCGGCGTCGATCCGCCGCCGCACCTCGGCTTCACGCTCCTCGGTGGACAAAGGGGACAGATCCACGACCGGCAGCGGGCGCGCCTCGGGCGGGTGGATCACCTGCACCGGGCCGCCCCCCTGCTCCTCGAAGGTGGTGCGCAGCGTGGCGTGCCGGGCGCGCAGGGCGTCCAGCGCGCCCGCCAGCGCGTCCACCCGCAGCTCGCCGCCGATGCGCAGCGGGTGCGGCATGTTGTAGGCGGCGCTGCCGGGGTCCATCCGGTCCAGCACCCAGAGGCGCGCCTGCGCGAAGCTGAGCGGCGCCGTCCCGCTCACCCAGGCGCGGGCGCGCAGCTCGGGCCCCGCGGCCTGCGCCTGCTGCATGCGCAGGCGCATCTCCAGCAGCTTGCGGCGCTCGGGAGTAAGGTCCTGCACCCGCTTGAGCACGTCGGCCATCTCCCTCAATCCCCCGCCGTGGCGAGGCCGCTCTCGCCGAAGGCGCCCTCGGCCTCCAGCAGCGCGCGCACCTCGTCGTCGCTCAAGCCGTCCAGGTCGTCCAGCAGCCCGGCCAGCGCCTCGTCGTTGGCGGCGTCCACCACCTCGGCCAGCGCGGCCACGGTGGGCGCCTCGAAGATCCGCTGCAGCGGCAGCGTGATGCTGAACGCCTCGCGCACCCGGGTGGCCAGCTGCGTGGCCAGCAGCGAGTGGCCGCCCAGGTCGAAGAAGTTGTCGTCCACGTACACGCGCTCCAGCCGCAGCACCTCGGCCCAGATGGCGGCCAGGCGCCGCTCGGTGTCGGTGCGCGGCTCCACGCATTCGGCCTCGCTTCCCAGCCGCGCCGGCTCGGGGGCGGGGAGGGCGCGGCGGTCCACCTTGCCGTTGGGGGTGAGCGGGAAGGCGTCCATCACCACCAGCGCGCTGGGCACCATGTGCTCGGGGAGCTGCTCCTTGAGCCAGGCGCGCAGCCGCGGCGCCAGGTCGCGCGCCTGCGCGGCCCACAGCGGGTCGTTGGCGTGCCCCTGCGGCTCGCGCTCCAGCAGCGGCAGCCCGGGGAAATCGGCCTCCACGCCGGCCGGGCGGAAGAGCGCGTCCACCCGCCCCGGCGCCTGCGCGCCCGAGTGGCGGATGTCCACGGCCAGCCCCAGCGCCTCGCCCAGCGCCCACAGCGCCTCGGGGTCGATGCCGGGCTGGGGCCCCGAGGCCAGCACCGCGCGCGCCTCGGCCACGGTCTCGGGCCCTTCCTCCATCTCCAGCAGCTCCACGATCCGCAGCTCGCGCCAGAGCCGCGCGTCGGGGATGCCCAGCACCGCCAGCGGCTCGCCGGCGCGCGCCGCCAGCCGCTCGCGCAACGCCTCCAGCGTCGTCCCGTCCGCCCAGCGGAGGGACGGCGCCGTCTCCACCTCCGCCGGCGGGCCCACGCGCAGGACCACGTCGAAGCGGTGGCGGGTGAGCTCGTTGTGGTGCAGGCCGCGCTTGACCCGCGTCTCCACCCGGCCCAGGCGGGGGATGCGGCCCTGCAGCGCGCGGAAGAAGTCGGGCTCCACCACCAGCTCCTCCTCCTCCTCCACGATGCGCCGGGCGCGCGCGCGCAGGTCGGCCGTACGCACGGAGCCGGCGGCGGTGTCGAACTCGATCGCCGTGCGGAAGGCGTCCAGCGTCCACAGGTTGCGCACGTCGCCCACGAAGAAGGCGCCGCCGTCGGCCAGCGACTCCACCGCGTTCTCCACCACCGCGGCGAAGTAGCCGGCCCCGGGGAAGTACTGGCAGACGGAGTTGAGGATGGCGGTGTCGAACGCCCGCGCGTCGATCCCGGCGAAGTCGGCCGCCTCGCGCTGCAGCAGGCGCACGGGGGGAAGCCCGGCGCCCGCCGCGCGCAGCCGCCCCTCCAGCCGCGCCAGCACCTGCGCGCTGAAGTCGGTCCCCACGTACTGGGTGGAGCGGGGGGCGATGCGGAAGAGGAGGAGCCCCGTCCCCACGCCCAGCTCCAGCACGCGCTTCGGCTCCAGGGCACGGATGCGCTCCACCGTGCGCTCCACCCACTCGCGCATCTCCCCGGGGGGGATCGGCAGCCCCGTGTACGAGCTGTTCCAGCCGATGATGTCGAAGGTCTCGTCGCCCTCTTCCGTCCCCCGCGAGCCGGTGTACACGTCGTCGAACAGGCTTTCCCACTGGCTCACCTGCCGGCCCGCCGTCTCGGCCGCGGCGTCCGCCACCTCTTCCACCGCGTCGGCGCGCGCGGGGATCACGTAGGCCACCAGGCGCTTGTCGCCCGGCACGTCCTCGCGCACGTGCACCACGGCGCGCGTGACCGACGGGCTGCGCTCCAGCACCGCCTCCACCTCGCCCGGCTCGATGCGGTAGCCGCGGATCTTGACCTGCTCGTCGATGCGGCCCAGGAACTCGATGCAGCCGTCCGGCCGCCGCCGCACCCGGTCGCCGGTGCGGTACATGCGCGCGCCCGGGCGTTCGGCGAAGGGGTCGGGAAGGTAGCGCTCGGCGGTGAGCGCGGGGGCGTTCAGGTAGCCGCGCGCCACGCCGTCGCCGCCCACGAACAGCTCGCCCGGCACGTCGGCCGGCACGGGGTGCAGGTGCGCGTCCAGGACGCAGGCGGTGGAGTTGGCGACCGGCCCGCCGATGGGGATGGAGGCGCGCTCCGCGTCCTCGGCCACCACCGTGCGGCAGCAGGAGAAGGTGGTGTTCTCCGTCGGCCCGTAGCCGTTGATCAGCCGCACGTGCGGGAAGCCGTCCAGCACGCGCGCCACGTGGGAGACGGAGAGCACGTCGCCGCCCGCCAGCAGCTGGTGCAGCCCGCCGATCGCGTCGGGGCTCGAATCCACCATCTGGTGGAAGAGGCCGGCGGTGAGCCAGGCGCTGGTCACCCCGTGCCGGCGGATGAAGCCGCCCAGCTCGGCCGGGTCCACCGCCACGGGCGGGTAGAGCGCCAGCCGGCCGCCGTTCAGCAGCGGCGCCCACAGCTCCAGCGTGCTGGCGTCGAACGCCGCCGGCGCCAGCTGCAGCCACACCTGCGCCGCGTCGAAGCGCGCGAAGTCGCTGTTCAGCACCAGCCGCAGCACGGCGCGGTGGGGAACGACCACGCCCTTGGGCCGCCCGGTGGAGCCCGAGGTGTACATCACGTACGCCGCCGCATCGGCCGCCACGTCCACCCCCGGCGCGTCGGCCGGTTCTGCCGCGATCTCGGCCGCGTGCGCGTCCAGCAGCACCGTCCTCAGCCCGTGCGCGGGGAGCGAGGGGACTTGGGGCTCCTCGGTGAGCAGCACGCGGGCGCCGCTGTCGTCCAGCATCAGCGCGGTGCGGCTGCGCGGGTAGCGGGGGTTGATGGGCACGTAGGCGCCGCCCGCCTTGAGGATCGCCAGCACGGCCACCACCAGCGCCGGCGAGCGCTCGGCCAGCAGCGCCACCGGCTCGTCGGCGCGCACGCCCAGGCGCGCGAGGTGGTTGGCGAGGCGGTTGGAGCGCGCGTCCAGCTCGCGGTACGTCATCCGCCCGCCCACCCACTCCAGGGCCACCGCGTTCGGCGCCGCCGCGGCGCGTTCGGCGAAGACGGCGTGGATGCTGGAGTCGCGCGGGTACGGCCGCCCGGTGCGGTTCCAGTCGCGCACCTGCGCCCGGGCTTCGTCGGGCTCCAGCAGCGCCGCGCGCGACACGGGGAGCGCGGGGTCGCCGGCCAGCGCGTCCAGCAGGCGCAGGAAGAGCGCGACCATGCGGCGCACGGTGGCGGGCTCCCACAGGTCGGTGGCGTACTCCAGGTTCCCGCGCAGCCCCTCGCCCTCCTCCAGCATCTCGAGGAACATGTCGAACTTGCTGGTGCCGCTGTCCACGTCCTCCAGCTTCAGCCGCAGGCCGGGCGCGTCCACCGGCTCCATCCCCACGTTCTGCAGCGCGAAGGCGACCTGGAAGAGCGGGTTGTGGCTGAGCGTGCGCTCGGGCTGCAGCTCCTCCACCACCCGCTCGAAGGGGAGGTCCTGGTGCGCGTAGGCCTCCAGCGTGGCCTCGCGCACCCGGCCGATCAGCCCGGCGGCGGTGGGGTCGCCCGAGAGGTCGGTGCGCACCGCCATGGTGTTCACGAAGAAGCCGATCAGCCCCTCCACCTCGCGCCGCACCCGCCCGGCGATCGGCGAGCCCACCACCACGTCGTCGCGGCCGGAGAGGCGGTGGATCAGCAGGTCGAAGCCGGCCAGGAGCACCATGAACAGCGTGGCGCCCTCGCGCCGCGCCGCGCCGCGCAGGCGGGCGGTGAGCCCCGCGGGCACGTCGAACGAGATCACCTCGCCGCGGTAGGTCTGCACCGCGGGGCGGGCGTGGTCGGTGGGCAGCTCCAGCACGGCGGGGGCGCCGGCCAGGCGGCCGCGCCAGTAGGCCAGCTGCGCCTCCAGCACCTCCTCGCGCAGCCACTCGCGCTGCCACACCGCGAAGTCGGCATACTGCACCGGCGGCGCGGCGAGGGGCGACGGGAGCCCGGCCGCGAACGCCTCGTACAGCGCCCCCAGCTCGCGGAAGAGGACGCCGATCGACCAGCCGTCGCCCGCCACGTGGTGCAGGTTCAGCACGAGCAGGTGCTCGCCGGCCGCGATGCGCACCAGGACGGCCCGCAGCATCAGGTCGCGGGTCAGGCCGAACGGCGTCCCCGCTTCCGCCCGCGCCACCCGCATCGCCTGGGCCTCGGCCTGTTCCGGCGGGAGGGAGGAGACGTCGTGGGTCGGCAGGTCGAAGTCCTGCGGCGCGGGGTGCACCACCTGCGCCGAGCCCTCGGCCGTGGTGAGGAAGACCGTGCGCAGCGCCTCGTGGCGGCGCACGATCTCGCCCAGCGCGCGGCCGAGCGCCGCCGCGTCCAGCGTGCCGGTGAGGCGCACGGCCGCGGGGATGTTGTAGAAGGGGCTGCCGGGCTCCATCTGGTGCAGGAACCAGAGCCGCTGCTGCGCGAAGGAGAGCGGCAGCTCGCCGTCGCGGCGCACGGGGCGCAGCGGCGGCTGCGGCGAGGCGGGCTCGCCGCGCGCCGCGTCGATCCGCGCGGCGAGCGTGGCGACGGTGGGGGCCTGGAACACCGCGCGCACCGGCAGTTCCACCCCCCAGCGCTGCCGCACCCGCGACAGCACCTGCATCCCCAGCAGCGAGTGCCCGCCCAGCTCGAAGAAGTGGTCGTCCACACCCACCCGCGGCGCGCCCAGCACCTCCTGGAAGATTGCCGCGAGCGCCCGCTCCGTCTCGCCCGCCTCCTCCAGCGAGCCGTCCAGCGGCTCCAGCACCTCGGGCGCGGGGAGGGCGCGGCGGTCGGTCTTGCCGTGCTCCGTCAGCGGCAGCGCGCCCAGCGCCACCAGGGCGGAGGGGACCATGTAGGCCGGGAGCCGCGCGCGCAGCCAGCGCCGCAGCTCGGCGGGGTCCACGCCGCCGTCTCCTCCGTCTCGGCCGACCTCGCGCGCCACGGTGTAGCCCACCAGCCGCGTGCGCCCGCTGCCGTCGTCGCGCGCGACCACGGCGGCGTGCGCCACGGCCGGGTGCGCGGCCAGCACCGCCTCCACCTCACCGGGCTCCACGCGGAACCCGCCCACCTTCACCTGGTCGTCCAGGCGCCCGATGAACTCGAGCACGCCGGCGACGCGCTCGCGCACCCGGTCGCCGGTGCGGTACAGGCGCGCGCCGAGGGTGGGCGAGAAAGGATCGGGAAGGAAGCGCTCGGCCGTGAGCGCCGCCCTCCCCAGGTAGCCGCGGGCCACGCCCGTGCCGCCCAGGAACAGCTCGCCCGCCTCGCCCGCGCCCACCGGTTCCATCTCCGCGCCGAGCACGTGGGCCCGCGTGTTGGCGATCGCCGCGCCGATCGGCACCTCCTCGCCGGCGAGCTCGTCCATCTCCCAGATGGTGGCGGTGACGGTGGCCTCGGTGGGGCCGTAGCTGTTGATCCAGCGCACCCCCTCGCCCGCGGCCGCGCGCCAGCGGGCCAGCGCCGCCGGCTGCGCGCGCTCGCCGCCCACCACCACCAGCCGCAGCGACGGCGGAAGCGCGGCGCCCGCGGCGGCCAGGTCTTCCACCCAGGCGTGCCAGAAGGCGGTGGGCAGGTTGAGCACGCTGATCCCCTCGTGCCCGATCCAGCGCAGGAAGGCGCCGCCGAACCCCGGCACGTGGGCCGGGCGGAAGACCACCGTGCCCCCCGCCGCCCAGGTGGGGAAGATCTCCTCCACCGCGATGTCGAAGCCCACCGACGCGATCTGCGCCACGCTGTCGGCGGCGGACAGGGCGTAGGCGGCGACGACGGCGTGGTTGTGCGACACCAGCGCGCGGTGCGAGATGCCCACCCCCTTGGGCCGCCCGGTGGAGCCCGAGGTGTAGATCACGTACGCCAGCGCGTCGGGGTGGACCTCCACCGGCTCGAAGCCGTCGGCTTCGGCGTCCAGGATCGACGCCACGTCCACCGCGGGGGGCGCGGCGGGGGGGAGCGCGTGCGCCCCGCCGGTGAGCACCGCCGCGGCGCCCGAGTCCTCCAGCACGTAGGCGATGCGCTCGGCCGGGTAGTCGGGGTCGAGCGGCACGAAGGCGCCGCCCGCCTTCAGCACGCCCAGCAGCGCCGCGGCCAGCTCGGGCCCGCGCTCCAGCAGCACCCCCACGCGCACGTCGGGCCCCACGCCCAGCGCCCGCAGCCGCGCCGCCACCGCGTTGCCCCGGCGGTCGAGCTGGGCGAACGACAGCGTGCGCCCCGCGTGCGCCACCGCGGGCGCGCACGGGCTCCCCGCCGCGCGCGCCTCGAACAGGTGGTGCGCGGTGGCCGCGTGGTCGCGCCCGGGGCGCAAGGCCGCCTGGGCGCGGGTGGAATCGGCAGGTGCCGGCACGGCAGGAATCTCCTGGCTTTCGGGTGGACGGCGGAGTGCGGCCAGTGACCACGCCTCCAGCGGCACCGAGTCCTGAATGTGTGTCGTCTGCGGCCCGAACGGAGCGACAGTCGGAACGAGTGCGTCGGCCCGGCCGTCGGGCCGTGCGCGCTGCGAGAGTCGGTGCATCCGCGACCTGGCGCCCTGGTGGGGGAGGCTGGCGCCTGGGGAGCGGATCAGATCCTAATGCGACCTAAGCAGAAAACGGAGGTGGCGAAATGATGCACCGGCCGCGAGCCGTGTGCATGCTCGCTGCCCGCGCCTGGCGCGTTCCGTTCCCCCGTTCGCGACGGCAATCTAACGCACCCGAGCCCAAATTTGTAGTAGTTTGTCTCGTGACCAGAAATCTGCACGACGTTCACGGAACCGCATTTATCCTGTGTGATCGCACACTCCGTAGCAGTTCTGGCGCAGAAGTCCGCGCCTGGAGCGGGATCGCCGGAACGGGTCGCTCCGAAGCGCGCGCGGGGAAGCGGACCGGCCGCGTCCGGAAACGCCGTCGCGGCAGCGGGTACGGGCCGAAGACGCCCTCCCACCAAACCCGCCTCAATCTCGCAGCGCGCCGCAGGACGCATTTTGTCCCTGCGCAGAGTGGAAACAGGGGTTGCGCGGAGGATCGCTTTGGGTCAGCCGGGGAGGGCTGCAGCGCACGCCTTCTTGCGCCTCGCTCGCCGCAGCGTCTACCGTTTCACGACGCGCCCCGCCGGACATGCGCATCGATGGACCGCAACGCGAACGGAAGAGGAGCAGAAAGCCGCGCGGGCTCCCTGCTCCTCTCACTCTTCCATGACGGCGATCTCGGGGTGCCCGCGCTGATCGCCGGTGCCGTCAGCCTCCACCGAGCACGCCGTCGACCGTGGATCCGGAAGAGCCGGCTTGTCTCACGCAGAGTCAGCAGAGTCAGCAGAGTCAGCGGTTTTCTCTGCTGACTCTCTGCGTGAGACTTCGTTCCTTCCAGACGCACCGTCGGGTCGCCCGTCCAGAAATCAGAGCGCGGCGATCAGCGGCTCTAGCTCTCTCTTCAGCGACTCGATCACGAGGTCGCGCCCGGGGAAGAGGTAGAAATGGTCGCCGGGGAAGATACGCATCGCGAAGGCGCCGGTGGTGTGGCGCTCCCAGCCGCGGGCGTCTTCCTCGGCCACCTTGCCGTCGGCCGCGCCGGTGTAGGCGGTGATCGGCGCGGCGATGGTGGCGCCGGGGGTGGCGACGTACGTCTCGGTGAGCGCCAGGTCGGCACGCATCACCGGCAGCAGCAGCTGCATCAACTCGGGATGGTCGAGCAGCGCCTGCGGCATTCCGCCCAGCTCCCGCAGGCCGGCGATCAGCTCGCCGTCGGGCCGGTCGTGAAGGTCGCGCTGGCGGCTGGGCAGGTCGGGGGCGCGGCGCCCCGAGGCGAACAGGTGCACGGGGCCGGGAGCGCCGGTGCGCTCGGCGTGGCGCGCCAGCTCGAAGCCGATCAGCGCGCCCGTGCTGTGGCCGAACACCGCCCAGGGCAGGTCGCGCCACGGGTCCAGCGCGCGGGCCAGGTCGTCCACCAGGGGCCCGATCCGCTCGTGCGGCTGCTCGCGCAGGCGGTTCTCGCGCCCGGGAAGCTGCACCGGGCACACCTCCACCCGTTCGGGGAAGTCGTCGGCCCAGCCGCGGTACGCCGAGGCGCCGGCGCCGGCGTGCGCCAGCAGCAGCAGGCGCAGCCGCGCTCCCGGGCGGGGGCGCGGCCGCTGGATCCACAGGTCTTTCGTCGCAGTCGGCATCATCGTCTTCCACCGCCGTCCACCGCCGGGGCGGCGCGGGCGCGGCGGGTGGTGCGGGGTCAGCGCGGGGCGATCCGGTTGCCCGATCCCAGGTAGCCGTTGCGTACGGGCGCCGGCTGGCCGGTCAGCATGGTCGTGCTCATGGTGTGCCTCGCAGTCTGGGCAGGGCCGCGCCACGGGCGGGCCCTGCTGGGACACGTGCGCGCGCGGCGCCCGGACAGTTCCGGACAGGGGCCGCGCAGGTTGAATTGGGGACGCCAAATAAGGTCGGTTTGAGAGAGCCACGCAAGCGTTCGTCAGCAATACGCCATTCCGGTTCTCGTGCCCCGTGCACCCCGTTCACCCGGCGCCACCGAAGGCGCCGGACCGTTCGCCGGAGCACCCTTTCAGCGCCATCAAGGTCCGCTCGATGGGCCGACCCGTCACCGGCCCCGCAGCGCTCCAAAGGGGCATTTGGAGTCCGCGGCGACCCCTGCGCGGAGTGGCGCCAGATCTTCGGGAGGCGCGGGGTCTGTCACCGCCGGCCGACGCCACGGCAACGGCTACGAGAAGCCTCGCGAAGTGCGCGGCGCGATCGCCGCGGCCCCACCCCGGCACCGGGAGTCGCCCGCGCGCACCGCTGCCCGCGAGCAGTCCGCGAAGGCGGACTTGGTGCCGTCGTTGCCGCGAATTCGTTCGCCCGGCCGGCGCAAGCGCCCGCCTCGCGCGCAGCCGGCCTTCCCGGACCGCTCTCCCGATCCCCTGGCCACCCTCACCCACCCGACTTGTTGCCAGCCCCGCCGCAGGGCAGAATGTAGCCCTTGTGGACGAGGCGGGTCACCGGGGCGCACGCGGGAGAGAGAGCGAATGGCGAAGTGCTGGTTGATGAAGAGCGAGCCGGAGGTGTTTTCGATCGACGACCTGGCGCGCGACGGGACAACGTTCTGGGAGGGCGTGCGCAACTACCAGGCGCGCAACTTCATGCGCGACGACATGCGCCCGGGCGACCCCGTGCTGTTCTACCACAGCAACGCCGATCCCACGGGCGTGGCGGGGCTCGCGCGGGTGGCGCGCACCGGCTACCCCGACCCCAGCGCCCTCGACCCGGCCAGCGACTACTTCGACCCCAAGGCCAGCGACCAGGACCCGCGCTGGTTCATGGTGGACGTGGAGTTCGCCGAGCGCTTCCCCCGCGTGATCACCCTCGACGAGCTGCGCGCCGCCCCCGGGCTGGAAAAGATGCTGGTGATCAACAAGAGCCGCCTCTCCGTTCAGCCCGTGACCGACGCGGAATACGAGATCGTGGTGAAATTAGGCCGCGCGGGGTGATGCGGCAGGGTTCCCGGCTGAGATCGCGCATTCCCCACGAACGGCTCCGCTCCTGCCGGATCCTCATGGATCGCTGCGGCAGAAGGAGCTGCTGACGTGTCACACGGAGGCACAGAGAAAAGCCCGCAGTTCTCCGTGTCTCTGTGCCTCCGTGTGACAACGCAGCTCAGCCGGATTCCGCATCGCACGGAGCAGCGGAGGGGAACAGGAGAACCGCTTGCTGTTCCTCACGCCGCCAGCCGGAAGTGCTCGCCGGTGGAGCCCTCGATGGCCTCCACCACGGTGCGGGCCATCCGGTACTGCTCCTTGATGGGCTGCCAGTTCTCGCGGATGTAGGCCTTGAGGTTGCGCGTGCCGCCGCCCACGGGCACCTCCATCGCCTCCTCGCAGCGCGCGCCCACCTCGCGAATGAACTCGAGCATGGCCTCGTGCTCCTGCCGCACGCGGTGCACCTTGATCATCTCCGAGCGGCTGGGGCGCGTGGCGTCCTTGCTGTAGCCCAGGTTGGCCAGCGCGCGGCCGATGGCGCTGCTCTCGCAGTTCTCCAGGTGGCTGGTGCGGTTCACGGGGTTCTTTCCCTCGATCTCGCGCGCCCACCCCGAGGTATACACGCCGGCGGTCACCTCGTCGGGCGAGCGGTAGACGCGCGCCTCGAACACCACCTCGGGCCCGTCCTCGCGCACCAGGCGCGTCTGGATGCACCCGTATGGGAAGTCGCGGTAGAACTCGCCGATGCGTTCCTGCACCGGCGCGTAGGCGTCGAGATCGAAGTTCATTGGCTCTGCTCCCCTGCGTTCAACGCACGGCCCTCCCCGGCCGCCGCTCGCACCACACCTGTTACGGCTTATCTTCGGTTTCGTTCCCCCGCCTGTCAAGCATGTCGTGCCCCCAGCGCACAACTCGCACACCGTTGACAGAAACAGAACGAGCCTCACGCAGAGCCAGCAGGGCCAGCAGAGAAAACCGCTGTTCTCTGCTTGCTCTGCTGACTCTGCGTGAGGCAGGTTTTCAAGGGGTCCGGCCTGGAACGGATCATCTCGCCAAACGATCGCCCGATCCCCGCCCGCCTCAGCCGCCGTTCAGCCCCTCGCCGAACACGTAGCGCCGCCCGCGCCACGAGAGCGTCCCCTTCCGCCCGCGCCGCAGCGAGTTGAGCAGCAGCGCGATCATCCACAGCAGCCCGACCGGGTGCAGCACGATGCCGTTGCTGCTCTCGCGCAGCCGCACGGCCACGGCGATGCGGATCAGGTGGTTGGCGGCGATGCCGATGAGCGACGGCCAGAGCAGGTCGCCGTAGCCGCGGATCGCCTGCACCAGCCCCACGTAGGGCGCCAGCAGCACGCCGCCGTACAGCACCAGCGACAGCGCGATCCCCAGCGCGCCGGGGCCGCGGTGGTACAGCATGCGCGACAGCCCGCGCCACAGCTGGTTGCGGCTGTGGAACATGCGACCGTGCGCCATCTGGCTCCCGTCGGCGAAGGCCACGCGCCCGCCCGCCGCCTTGATGCGGCTGCACAGCTTGACGTCGGCCGCCACCTCGCCCCCCACGGCGGCCCACCCGCCGGCCCCCTCCAGCGCCTCGCGGCGCACCGCCACCAGCTGCCCGTTGGCCACGCGCAGCCACGGGTAGGGGAGCAGCCACACCAGCGGCAGCGGCAGCCAGCACAGGTACGACAGGTTGAGCAGCGGCACCACCATCTGCTCCGAAAGGGTACCGGTGGCCTGCTCGGGAAGCGCGCTCACGAAGTCGGCGCGGGTGCGCCGCATCACCCACCCCAGCCGGTTGAGGCAGGTGGGGGTGGCCACCGAGTCGGCGTCCAGGAACACCAGCACGTCGCCCGTGGCCTCTCGCGCCAGCTGGTGGCAGGCGTGCGGCTTTCCCAGCCACCCCGCCGGCAGCTCGCCGCTGCCGCGGATCACCCGCAGGGCGGGCTCGGCGGCGGCCAGGCGCTCCAGCACGTCGCCGGTGCCGTCGGTCGAGCCGTCGTCGTACACCAGCACCTCGTGCGGCCGCTGCTCGCCCGCCAGGATCGCCGCCACGCACGGCACGATGCGCCGCCCCTCGTTGCGCGCGGGGATGCACACCGACACCCGCCCCTCCAGCCGCCCGCCCGCGCGCCCGCGCGGCCACACGGCCAGGTTGAACAGCACCATCGCCAGCGCCCCCAGCGAGGGCGCCGCCAGCAGCCAGAACCAGGCGATCTCTTCGGCGGTGAACGTGATCATCGGCGGGGTGCGGGGGAAACGGCGCGCTCTACGCCGCCGCAGGGTGCGGGAAGGATGCCGCCGCGCCGCGGCCTTGGAAAGCCCCGCGCGCCGCCGCCGCCGGGGGCACACCCGGAACGTCGCCTTCCGCCGGCCGCGAAACCATCGGTTTTCGCCCCCGCGCCGGGCGCGCCCACCCACTCCATACTCCAGCAGCGCGAACGGTAAACAAAGTTTCGACAGCCTCTCGCCGAGGGTGGCCGAATCGGGATTAACCCTTCGGCGGCGCGGGCGCGCCGGGGTGGGGAACGCCCCACCGCCACTGGCGTAACCACCGAGGTTGCGCGATCCTTGCTGTCCTGCAAACTTTGTGGATTGTCGTCGCATGGGCGTCCATATAGGTGACGGAGAAGGTGGGAGGGGGCCGGGCGAGGGCCGTGCGGGGTGACGGGTGGAGGGGCTGGGGAGTCATACGGCTCGCGCGCGGGAACAGGGGAGCGAGACACCGCGGGCGGCGCGCGGCCGGGGTGGCCGGCCAGGCGCGGCGGAGCCTCACGATTCAACGGCGGGACCGGTTCAGATGAGTTATCGCATCAAGCGCGTGGCGCACCTCACGGGGATCAACCCCGCCACGCTCCGGGCGTGGGAGCGCCGCTACAACCTGATCGCCCCGGGGCGGACGGATTCGGGGTACCGCGTCTACAGCGACGAAGACGTGGCCATGCTGGGGCGCATCAAGCAGCTCACCGACGAGGGCCTCACCATCGGCGAGGCGATCGCGCGGGTGCGGCGCGGATGCGCGCCGCTCCCGGCGGGCGCCCCCGCGCCCGACCTGGCCGACGTGTGCCGCCAGCTGCGCGACGCGCTGCTGCGCTTCGACCGCAAGGGCGCGCTGGCCGCCTGGGAGCGGCTGGGCCACCTGCCTCCCGAGCGCCGCTCGGAAGACGTGCTGCTGCCGGTGATGCGCGAGATCGGCGACCTGTGGCAGGGCGGGGTGGCGGTGGTGGCGCAGGAGCACTTCGCCAGCGGCTTCGTGCGCGAGAAGCTTGCGGCCATGATCAGCGACATCGACACCGGCGTGGCGCCGGGTCCCGAGGCGGTGTGCGCCGGCCTGCCGGGCGACCCGCACGAGCTGGGGCTGATGGCGTGCGCGCTGCGGCTGGCCGTGTCGGGGTGGAAGGTGGTGTACCTGGGCCCCAACGTCCCCTACGACGACATCCGCCGCGTGGTGGAGGGCCGCCGCCCGGCGCTGCTGTGCACCAGCATCGTGCTGCGCGCCAACGCCCACGACGTGCGGCAGGCCGCCGAGCGCCTGCGCGCCCTGGCCCCGCGCGAGACCGCGGTGGTGCTGGGCGGCGCCGGCATCCCCCCCGAGACCGAGCCGGTGCGCGGCGTGCGCTTCGCCCACTCCATGTGCGACATGTTCTCGGCGAACTGAGGGCGGCCCTCGTTGGGCCAGGCCGGATACGAGGAAGCCCCCGCCGCGTGGCGGGGGCTTTCGCGTTTCGGGTGGAAACCCAGCCTCCATCGTGCTTCCCATCGCTCCCCCTATCCCCGATTCCCCAAACGGCATGAGCACCTCACCCGGGAAACGAGTTGCCTCACGCAGGGTCAGCAGCAGAGTCAGCAGTCATAGTCATATCAAACCGCTGTTGGCTGCTGACTCTGCTGACTCTGCGTGAGGCATTGCCGTTCACTTTTTCCGCTCCTGCATCGACGGCAATCTACGGCGCCAGGAGCTCGGCCTCATCCTTCGCCGCTTCCCGCAGCCGCCGGCTCCGGTCCCTCCCGCAGGTCTTCGTCCCCCGCCCTCTCCGAACCTCCGTTCGGGTCTTCGGCGAGCGCACCCCCGGCGCCGTCCAGCTCCAGGGTGCGGGCGTGGCTTTCGACGCTCAGGCGCTCGGCGCGCTCCAGCAGGCGGTTGGCCACGCCCAGCACTACCCCCACGTCGGCCTCGCCGGGCCGCGCCCCGGCGGGGCCGCGCGCGAAGCCGGCGATCACGCGGCGCAGCACCTCGTGCTCGCGGTGCAGCTCGGCGGCGCTCCACCCCAGGCGGGCGCGCTGGCGGCCGTGCAGCCGCGAGATCGTCTGCTGGATGCTGTCGCCGTCGCGCAGGTTCTCGGGGTCGCCGCCACCCTCCTCCAGCATCACCATGGCCTTGGCGATCTCCAGCACCAGCGTGGCGAAGTGGTCTTCCAGCAGCGCGCGGTCGAGCCCGGCGGCGCCGGGGAGCGCGGGGTCGCCGCGGGCGGCGTCCAGGAACTGGCCCATCAGCTCTTCCACGCCTTCTTCCATCCGCCGGCCCACCCCGGCCAGCCCAGCGGCCCGGGGCAGCGGCAGCTCCAGCGTGGCGGCCCCGGCATCGCCCGCCCCGGTCGTGTCTACGTCGCCGCCGGTGTCGGCGGGGAGCCACAGGGTGAACACCGAGCCGCCGCCCTGCTGCCCGGCCACGGTCAGGTCGCCGCGCATCAGCCGCGCGAAGGTGCGGCTGATGGACAGCCCCAGCCCGGTGCCGCCCTGCGCGCGGGTGTGGCTGTCGTCCACCTGCACGAACGGGTCGAAGATGCGCTCGCGGTCTTCCTCGGCAATGCCGATCCCCGTGTCGGCCACCTCGATGCGCACCCACGGCCCCGGCGCCCCCGGGCCGCCGCCCACCAGGGGCTCGCCGGCGTCCAGGCAGCGCACCACCACGCGCCCGCCCGCGGGGGTGAACTTGACCGCGTTGGACAGCAGGTTCACCAGGATCTGCCGCACCCGGTCTTCGTCGCCCAGGTAGGCGGCGCGCGGCGCGCACCGCGCCTCCTCCACGGTCTCCACCCCGCGCGCGGCGGCCTGCGGCGCCACGAACGCCAGCGCCGACGCGGCGGTGTCGCGCACCGGCACCCGCTCGGTGGCCACGCGCATCCCCGCCGACTCGATGCGGGCCAGGTCGAGCACGTCCTCCACCAGCCCCAGCAGGTGCAGGCTGCTGGCCTTGACGCGCGCCAGCGACTCGCGCTGGGGGTCGGTCAGCTCGCCGCGTACGCCCAGGTGCAGCAGGTCGGTGTAGCCGATGATGGCGTTGATGGGGGTGCGCAGCTCGTGGCTCATGTTGGCCAGGAACTGGCTCTTGGCGCGGCTGGCCGCCTCGGCCTGCGCGCGCGCCGCCTCGGCCGCGCCCACCGCGCCCTGCAGCTGGCGGTTGGCCGTCTCCAGCCCCTCGGCCAGCGCCTCGGCCTCGGCGGTCTGCCGCGCCAGCTCCTCGTTGGCCTGGCGCAGCTCCACCGTGGCGCGCGCGTCGGCCTCGGCCATCTCGGCGCGGTGGCGCAGCTCGGCCTCGCGCAGGGCGGCCTCGCGCAGCGCCTCGGCCTGCCGCTCGATCTCGCGCGCCTTGGCGTCCACGTCCACGAAGGCGCGCACCTTGGCGCGCACCAGCTCGGGTTCGATGGGCTTGGAAAGGAAGTCCACGGCGCCCAGCGCGTAGGCCTCGCGCACGCGCTCGGGGTCGGGGTCGATCGCCGTGAGGAAGAGGATGGGCGTGTGCCGGGTGCGCTCGCGCGACTTGATGTGGCGCGCCACCTCGAACCCGTCCATCCCCGGCATCTGCACGTCGAGCAGCACGCAGGCGAAGCCGCGCTCCAGCACGTGCCGCAGCGCCTCGGCGCCCGAGCCGGCCCGCACCACCTCCAGCTCCAGCGGCTCCAGCACGCTGGTCATCGCCAGCAGGTTCTCGGGGCGGTCGTCCACCACCAGCACGGCGGGGTTCTGTTCCGGCATTCGGCTAGGCTGGCGTGGGCGAACTCCGTTCGGCGCGCCCGAACCCCGGCGCGCGGCGGAAAGTCGGGCCGACGCCACGCAAGAATCATGGGACCGGAGCGGACGTCGGGCGAATGGCAATATGGACGGACGTTCGACCCGTCGCCCGTCGGCCGTCCGCAGGTGCCACACGCGTGGCCGGTGCCGCCGCCCGAGCGGACGCTGCCGCTCTGCAGCGCATGCGGGCGGGTATGCACGCCGGCGCGGCGCCGGACCGCCGTGCCCTCGGCGGTGCTGCAGTGGATGAAGCGCTCGCTGGGCGTGGTCCGAGTGGCTCCCGCCACCTGCCCTTCCTGCGCGTGACCGTGCGGCCCTCGCTCGCCGGCGAGCGAAACCAGTGATACCCGGTCCGGCTGAACTGCTTTGTCACACAGAGGCACAGAGACGCAGAGAACTACGGGTTTTCTCTGTGCCTCTGTGTCTCCGTGTGACACTTCAGCGAGTCCTGCCGTCGCGAAGATTCATGCGGTTCTGGTATGAGGATAGGATGTGGCACGGGCTCGTCAGTGCGGAGCGTGGTGACGGCTGGTGGGCTCAGCGGACGCGTCCGCCAGCCTCGCGGGTCTTCATCCCCGATTCCCGCGCCTGCCGGACGGATCGGCACGGGGCATGCTTGCACAACTCCCCGCGTTTTGGGGACCGGGCAGCGCGTGCAACACACGCCGCGACACTCGGTATTCGTTTCAACGAACATTCTGCGGGCGGGGAGAAGATGAGCAACGTTAAGCTGGCGATCATCTACTACAGCACCTACGGCACCAACCACCAGATGGCCGAGACCGCGGCCGAGGCGGCGCGCGAGGCCGGCGCCGAGGTGCGGGTGCTGAAGGTGCGCGAGACGGCGCCCGAGGGCGTGGTGAACGGGCAGGACCCGTGGCGCGCGCACGCCGAGGCCACCGCCCACGTGCCCGTGGCCGGGCTCGACGACATGGAGTGGGCCAACGCCTACCTGTTCAGCGCGCCCACCCGCTTCGGCGTGTCGGCCAGCCAGCTGCGCGCGTTCATCGACTCGCTGGGGCCGCTGTGGGCCACGGGCAAGCTGGCCAACAAGGCCGCCAGCGCCATGACCAGCGCCCAGAACGCGCACGGCGGCCTGGAGACCACGCTGATGGGGCTGTACACCACGCTGATGCACTGGGGCTGCATCCTGGTGCCGCCGGGCTACACCGACCCCGTGGTCTTCGCCGCGGGGGGCAACCCCTACGGCACCAGCGTGATCGCCAAGGGCGAGGCGGTGAGCGAAGAGAGCAAGGCCGCCATCCGCCACCAGGCCCGCCGCCTGGTGGAGATCGCCGGCAAGCTCGCGGACTGATTCGGGTCTCCGCGCGGAACGGCGGGGTGGCAGGGAGACGACGTCTGCCCTGCCATCGCGCCGCGACCGGACAGCGAACCGCATGAACACGGAGGAAACGGAGAAAGCGGAGGGAGCGGAGGCGCGCACGGTCTTCCTCCGCTTCTCCGTTCTCTCCGCTCCCTCCGTGTTCATGCCGTAAGCCGTGCCGAGCCCGGATCGAAGCCCGGCTCGGCGCGGCGATGGACCAGATCTGGCAGCAGCGCCACCTTCGCGCGGGTCCACCCGACGTCGCAATCCCTCCGATCATCCCGCACCAGGAGAGAGCCGCCATGCCGCAAAGCGGTCCGCACACGTCCATGCCCCGCCGCGTGCTGGGGCGCACGGGAGAGAGCGTTTCGGCCATCGGGCTGGGCGGCTGGCACCTGGGGCTCAAGCAGGTGGACGAGAAGCTGGCCACCCGCATCGTACACGCGGCGGTGGACGGCGGGATCAGCTTCATGGACAACTCGTGGGACTACAACGACGGCGCCAGCGAGAAGCGGATGGGCAAGGCGCTGGAGGACGGCCGCCGCGACAAGGTGTTCCTGATGACCAAGATCGACGGCCGCTCGGCCAAGGAAGCCACGCGGCAGCTCGACGAGTCGCTGAAGCGCCTGCGCACCGACCGCATCGACCTGGTGCAGCACCACGAGGTGATCCGCTACGAAGACGCCGACCGCATCTTCCGCGAAGACGGGGCGAACGAGGCGCTGCTCCGGGCGCGCGAGGCGGGCAAGCTGCGCTACATCGGCTTCACCGGGCACAAGGACCCGCACATCCACCTGCACACGCTGGAGGTGGCGCGCGACCACGGCTTCACCTTCGACGCGGTGCAGATGCCGCTGAACGTGATGGACGCGCACTACCGCAGCTTCGAGAAGCTGGTGCTCCCCGAGCTGGTGCGCGACGAGGTCGGCGTGCTGGGGATGAAGAGCATGGCCAACGGCATCATCCTGCGCTCGGGCGCGGTGACGGCCACCGAGTGCCTGCACTACGCGCTGAACCTGCCCACCTCGGTGGTCATCACCGGCTGCGACAGCATGGAGGTGCTGCAGCAGGCCTTCGACGCCGCGGCGTCGTTCCGCCCGCTGAGTGGCGAAGAGGTGGACGTGCTGCTGGCGAAGACCGCCGCCCACGCACGCACCGGCGAGTTCGAGCCCTTCAAGACCTCGTCCATCTTCGATTCCACCGCCACCCACATCGAGTGGCTGGGCGAAGAGCCCGAGCGCCTGACCAGGCTGGTGCCCGCGTGAGCCGCATCGGCGAAAGTGTCGATCAGGAGATGACGATCGCGTCCGGTCGCCTCCCTCGTCGCCTGCGGACACCCGCCTGGACGACTCCGCCGTGAGGGAAGCGGAGGCGCTGGCGCTGCTGAGTGCCGCGGTCCCGGCGGCGGAGGGCGAGATGTGGGCCGACCTGGGCGCGGGCGCGGGCACCTTCACCCGCGCCCTTGTCACCCTCGTGGGCCCCGCCGGCCGCGTGCACGCGGTGGATGCCGACGCCGGCGCGCTGCGGATGATCGAGTCGTGGGCCGCCCGCGCGCCCGCCCAGCGCCCCGTGATCACGATCGCCGCCGACGTCACCCGGCCGCTGGGCCTGCCGCCGCTGGACGGCGTGGTGATGGCCAACGTGCTGCACTTCGTCGCCGACGCGGAGGAGGCGCTGCGCACCGTCGCCGCGCAGCTGCGCCCGGGCGGCCGGCTGGTGCTGATCGAATACGAGGGCCGCCGCCCCAGCCGCTGGGTTCCCCACCCCGTCCCCGCCGACCGCTTCGCCCAACTCGCCGCCGCCAGCGGCTTCGATCGCCCGCAGGTGGTGGCGACGCGCCCCTCGGCCTACGGCGGCGACATCTACGTCGCCGTCACCGCCCGCCGCGGGTGATTGGCCGCGCCGCGTCGCGAAAGCTCGAGGTCAGCGCGGGGCCCGGCACTCATTGTCTCACGCAGATGCAGAGTCAGCGGAGTCAGCAGAGAACAGCGGTTTTATCTGCTGACTCTGCGTGAGGCTTCGCTGTTGGTCCCTGCCAGCCGCGGTGCTGCATCGGATCGGACGAAATCAAAAGCAGTTCCTCCGTTCCCTCCATTCCTCCGTGTGCCCCGCCGTTGCGGATACCGGGATGGCGACACGAACGGCTCCGCGCGATGCATCGCACGGAGCCGTTTTGATCAACTCGGCGAAAATCTCTAGGTCCGCGCCGGAACCCGACTCTCGGTGGGAGCCTCGGTCACCACGATGCGGTCGCGGCCCAGCGCCTTGGCCTGGTACAGCGCGTCGTCGGCGCGGCGCATCAGCACGGGGAGCGGCTCGCCGCCGCCCGACGACGCCAGGCCGATGCTGGCCGTGACCAGCCGCCGCTCGCCGGGCACGGCCAGGAAGGTGTGCGCCGCCAGCGCCGCGCGCAGCCGCTCCACCACGGCCAGCGCCGCGTGCGGGGCGCTCTCGGCCAGCACGATCCCGAACTCCTCGCCGCCGATGCGCGCCACCACGTCGCTGGCACGCAGCTGCTCGCGCATCAGCGCCCCCACCTCGTGCAGCACCTCGTCGCCCGCGGGGTGCCCGAAGCGGTCGTTCACGCGCTTGAAGTGGTCGAGGTCGAGCAGCGCCAGGGTGAAGCCCTTGCCGTAGCGCTCCGCCCGCGCGCGCTCGGCCTCGAGCGCCGCCTGGAAGTGCCGCCGGTTGGGCAGCCCGGTGAGCGGGTCGGTGGAGACGAGACGCGCGAGCTCGGCGCGCGTGGCGGCCAGGTCCAGCCGCTGGCGCCGGATGCGCGCCAGCACCACCCCCGCGAAGAGCATGGTGACGAAGAACACCGCCGCCACGATCGGCTCGGCGTCGCCCCGCACCCCCACCGGGTGCGCCAGGTACACCGCGCCCAGGTAGCCGCCCGCCATCAGCCCGCTCAGCAGCGCCACGGCCAGGAAGTCGATGTAGCCGGCCAGGAAGATCAGCACCACCGGCCACACCACCAGCACCAGCGTGCGGATCTCGGGCGCCGCCCAGATCAGCTCCGAGAGGACGGCGGCCACGGCCAGCGAAGGGACGAAGACGAAGTGCGGGTCCCACCGCTGCCAGAGGCGAGGGGCCCCGCGCAGCAGCAGCCAGCAGGCGCCGGTGGCGCCCGCCACGGTGCCCACGGTGGCCACCCACTCGCCCCGCGTGATCCGCACGAACCCGATCGCCGCCAGCGCGGCCAGCAACGCCACGGCCAGCGCCAGCCCGGTGGAGGCGAGCGCGAGGCCACGTTGCTTCGCTGTGCGGCGGATCCTGTCGGGCATTGCGCATTCCCGGGGGTTAAACGCCGCCGGCCATGCAATGCGCGGACCCGCGCGCGTGCCGGAACGGCCGCCGCGCACCCCGAATCGGCCCCGCGAGTCGGGTGGACGCACTGATCCCGCCGTTATTCCCCTCCCCGCGGGCCGGCGCGGCGGCCGGCCCGCGGGGAGGGGTTGTAGATCCCGGGCACGCCGTCTACAATCATGCCAGTCACTCCACACGCCCATCGCCCGCTTCGCCACTGCCCCCGGATGGATTCCATTCACGGCACGCCGCCAGCCGTGTCCACATCACCAACGGGGTTCTTCGCCACTCCCGGAACCGAGCTGGCCTGCCTGGAGCGCCTGTTCGAGGCCGCACCCGACGCCATCGCGCTGCTCGACGCCGACGAGCGGGTGATCCGGGTGAACGCCGAGTTCCTGCGGCTCTTCGAGTATGCCGAGTGCGAGGTGGTGGGGCGCGTGCTCAACGACCTGGTGGTGGGCCCCGAGATGCGCGAGCAGGCCGAGGTGCTGACCGCGCAGGCGCGCGAGGGCGTCCGCTTCGAGGTGGAGAGCATGCGCCGCACCCGCTCGGGGCGCGAGGTGCCGGTGGCCATCCGCGGCGTGCCCATCGAGGTGGACGGCGTGCAGGTGGGCGTCTACGGCATGTACCGCGACCTGTCGCAGGCCGGCGGGTTCCGCGGCGGGCTGGCCGGCGCCGCGCTGCGCGACCCGGTGACGGGCCTGCCCAACCGCGCGCTCTTCCTGGAGCACCTGACGGTAGCGCTGCAGGGGGCGCCGCGGCGCAGGCGGCGCGTGGCCGTGCTGGTGGCCGCCGCCGACCAGCTGCAGATGCTGCACGACACGCAGGGCGCCGCCGCGGCCGACGAGCTGCTGCGCGAGGTGGCCGGGCGGCTGAACGTGGCGGTGCGCCGCGAGGACACGCTGTCGGTATACGGGCGCGGCGAGTTCGCGGTGGTGCTCTCGGACCTTCCCGAGCCCTCCGACGCGATGCGCCTGGCCGACCGCATCCACGCGGGGCTGCGCGAGCGGGTGCCGGTGGGCGGCGAGGCGGTGTTCGTGTCGGTGAGCGTGGGGATCTCGGTGGCCCCCGAAGACGCCGCGCCCGACCCCGAGCCGCTGGTGCGCGACGCGTTCGTGGCCATGCACCGCGCCCGCTACGCCGGCGGCGGCACCTCGCGCGTGTTCGACCAGGCGGTGGAGCGTGCCGCGCTGGCCCGGCTGCGCTTGGAAGCGGAGCTCCGCGAGGCGGTGGAGCGGGGCGAGATCACCACCGTCTTCCAGCCCATCGTGCGCGTGCCCACCGGCGAGATCGCCGGCTTCGAGGCGCTGGCCCGCTGGAACCATCCCCAGCGCGGGCTGCTGGCGCCCCTCGACTTCATCCCCGTGGCCGAGAAGACGGGGCTGATCGTGGGCGTGGGGCTGGAGGTGCTGCGCCAGGCCGCGCTGGGCGCCGCCGAGTGGCTGCGCGTGTCGGGGCGCGCGGTGGCCGCGCACGTCAACCTGTCGCCCGTGCAGCTGCTCGACCCGGGGCTGGTGGACGCGGTGATGACGACCCTGGCGGCCGCGGGGGTGCCCGCGTCGTGCATGGTTTTCGAGGTCACCGAGAGCGTGGTGCTGCACGGCCCCGAGGCCGCCAACGCGGCGCTGGGGCGGCTGCGCGACATCGGCGTGCAGGTGCAGCTGGACGACTTCGGCACCGGCTACTCGGGGCTCACCTACCTGCAGCAGCTCCCCGTGGGCGGCATCAAGCTCGACCGCTCGTTCATCAGCCGCCTGGGCACCGCCGCCGACGGCGACGGGGCGCTGGTGCGCGGCATCATCAGCCTGGCGCACGGGCTGGGGCTGCACGTGGTGGCCGAGGGGGTGGAAACCTCCACCCAGTCGCGCATGGCCGGCTCGCTGGGCGCCGACTACGCCCAGGGCTTCCTCTTCTCGCGCCCCATCCCGCTCCCCGAAGCGACCGGGCTGCTGACGGGCGGGGGCTGGGGATCGTAGGAGATCGAAGGGCATCGCCCGAGCCGTTTCTTTGACGGATCAAGGGTGCCGGAACCAGGCTGCCCACGGGTTCGGGCGGATAGACGAAAGGCTCCCGCGGGCGATCTTGCCGCGGGAGCCTCGTCGTCCGGATGCCCGGACCGGACATGGACGCCCCGGAGCGCCGGGTCACCCGCCGCTGACCGCGGGGACGATGACGATGGTGCTGTCGGCTGCCACCGCGGTCCGCAGCCCGTCCAGCCAGCGCACGTTGTCGCCGTCCACGAACACGTTGACGTGCTTGCGCAGCTCGCCGCGCTCGTCGATCACGCGGTCCACCACGCCGCCGTGGCGGCCGGCCAGCACGCCCAGCGCGTCGCCCACCGTGGCGCAGCGGCCTTCCAGCGTCACCTCCAGGCTGCCGCCCGCGTAGGGCCGCAGCGCGCTGGGCAGCGCGATCGTGATCGCCATCTCCCGTCTCCCTCAGGAATCTTGCGCGCCGCCGGCGCCGATCACCGCCGCCTTCACGCACACGATGGGCGGGAGCGCGCCGGCGATCTCGCGCCAGCTCTCGCCCGCGTCGGCCGAGCCGAACAGCTTGCCGCCGCGGGTGCCGAAGTAGATGCCGGCCGGGTCGCCGCCGTCCGAGGCCAGCGAGTCGCGCAGCACCACCTCGTAGGCGCCCTCCTGCGGCAGCCCGTTCTCCAGCGCGTGCCACGACGCGCCCGCGTCGCGCGTGCGGTACACGCGCAGCCGCGCCTCGGGCACGATGCGAAACTGGTCCGACTCGAGCGGCACGATGTACACCGTGTCGGGGTCGTGCGGGTGCACCTCCATCGCGAAGCCGAAGTCGGACGGGACGCCGTTGGCGATGTCGGTCCAGCTGTCGCCCCAGTCGTCGCTGCGGTACAGCCCCCAGTGGTTCTGCAGGAAGAGCCGCTCGGGGCGCGCCGGGTGGTTCACCACCTTGTGCACGCACTGCCCGAACTCGGGATACTTGTCGGGGAGGAACTGCGCGCGCACCCCCTGGTTGCGCGCCTGCCAGCTCGCCCCGCCGTCGTCGGTGCGATAGAAGCCGCCGGTGGAGATGGCCACGCCCATGCGCCGGGGCTCGGCGGGGTCAACCACGACCGTGTGCAGGCACAGCCCCCCGCCGCCGGGCTGCCACTTCGCCCGGTGCTCGTGGTTCAGCAGCCCCTCCACCGGGCTCCAGCTCTCGCCCGCGTCGCGCGACTCGAAGAGCGCGGCCGGCTCCACGCCGCAGTACACCGTGTCGGGCTCGCTCTCGCGCCCGGGGCGAAGCTGCCAGATGTTGGCCACCGCCAGCCCCGAGTCTTCCGGAAAGCGCACGTTCTGCCGCTCGGGCGAGCTCCATGTGGCGCCGAAGTCGTCGCTGGCGCGCACCACGCTCCCCCAGTGGAAGCTCTGCGTGCCGGCCAGCATCCGCCGGCGCCCGCCGCGCCCGTCGTACGCCAGCGAGTAGACGGTCTCGCCGCGGAAGTGCGGCCCCTCCATCCGCCACTCGCGCCGCCCGGCATCGCTCCAGAAGAGGAACGCACCCTTCATGGTGCCCACCAGCAACAGCACGTCGCCTTCGGAGTGCACGGCGGGTCGATCGTCGGCCATCGGCGGTTCTCCAGGAGCCGGAGGGGGGATTGGAGGAGGATGCGGGGCGACTCATCCCCGGGATGGAGATGGATGGAGCCCGCGCGCACAGTGTAATGATCGAACGCGGCCCCGCCAAGAGACTTCGTTCGCCTGTCCGTCGATCGGCGAGGAAGCGTCTCGACTTCCGCATCCACGAGCGGCGATTGGAAAACTGCTGGCGGTCACGCGGAGGAACGGAGGAAACGGAGGAACCGCCGCAGTTCTCCGTTCCCTCCGTTCCTCCGTGTGACCCGTTGTTCTCCGCGGTCGGCCGCATGACGTAACTCATTGCGTCCAGATACGATCCATCTCCGGCCGGAGGAACCCTGCCGCCCGTCCCCGGTGTATTGCGCAGCCACCCCACATCCGCCATCGTCCCCGCTCGCGCCGGTCGAGCGGCACGCATTCCGAGGTTCTGCAGGACATCCACGAGCGCATGACGATCCCGATCACACGAACGCTGCCGGCGGCGCTGGCGGTTCTGCTCCTGGGCGGCACGGTGGCCGCCGCCCGGCTGCAGCGGCCGGACCCGGCACGGAGGGCCGCCGTCGTCGCGGCGGCCGCGTACATCGCCGCGCCCGCCGCCGCGGCTCCGGCGTCCGCGCCGCCCTCGGCGCCGGCCACGAAGCCGCAGCTCGAGGAGGCGCGCGCGCTGTGGGTGAACCGGTGGGACTACGGCTCGGCGGCCACCATCGCGCAGGTGATGGACATCGCCAGCCGCGCGCACTTCAACATCGTCTACTTCCAGGTGCGCGGGCCCTCCGACGCGCGCTACCGCTCGCAGCTCGACCCGTGCTCCACGCGCCTGTGCGGCCGCCTGGGCGGCGTGCCCACGTGGGACCCGCTGGAGGTGGCCGTGCGCGAGGCCCACGCGCGCGGGCTGCAGCTGCACGCGTGGATCAACGCGCTCTCGGGGTGGGAGTCGCGCACCGCGGGCGAGTGCGGCCAGCTGGTGCCCAGCGTGGCCGGCCAGCCCAACCACGTGCTGATCGACCACCCGGAGTGGGCCATGCACACCCGCCGGCGCCGGCCGCAGGCCTGCCCCAACGGCGAGGAGTACGTCTACCTGTCGCCCGGCGTGCCCGAGGTGCGCACGCACCTGGCCCGCGTGGCCGCCGACGTGGTGCGCCGCTACGACGTGGACGGCGTGCACTTGGACCGCATCCGCTACCCCGACGCCGAGTTCGGCTATGACCCGGCCAGCCTGGCCGCCTTCGGGCACGACCCGGCCACCGACCCCGAGGGCTGGGCGCGCTTCCGCCGCGAGCTGGTGAGCCGCACCGTGCACGAGACGCACGACAGCATCAACGCCGTGCGCCACGTGCCGCTCTCGGCCGCTGTGTGGCCCATCTACGACCGCACGCGCTTCGGCTGGCCGTCGTCCAGCGGGGTGGGCGAGTTCTACCAGGACACCTGGGGGTGGGCCAGCGCGGGCGACCTGGACGTGGCCGCGCCCATGACCTACTTCTACGTGGCCGAGCGGCCCTGCAGCTACGTGCCCCGCCGCACCGGGCAGGAGCCCAACCCCGACTGGGCGTGCATGGTGGCCGACCACGTGAGCGGGATGCGGCCCACCGGCCGCCACGTCTACGCCGCCATCCTGGCCGGCCTCCCCTTCGGCGAGATGGAGAAGCAGATCCGCATGGGCCGCGAGCGCGGCGTGAACGGGTTCGCCGTCTACTCCTACGGCGCGCTGCAGGAGACCGGCGCCTGGCGGATGCTGGGCAGCGGCCCCTTCCGCGAGCCCGCCGCCGTGCCGAAGATGCCGTGGATGGACACCACCGGAGCCCAGGCGACTGGCGGATGATGCCGGCGCCCCCCTCGGCCCGCTGACCGGATCGGCAGATGACGAACGACGACCCACCCTGGAGACGCGCTCCGGGGTGGGGTTTCGACGTGCGAGCCAAGGACGTGGCGCAAGCCTGCCCCATCGTGCGCGGAGTCCTGTTTCTATTCAGATCTGGCTGAACTGCTTTCTCACACAGAGGCACGGAGACACAGAGAACTGCGGGGTTTTCTCTGTGCCTCTGTGCCTCCGTGTGACACTTCAGCAGATCATGCCGCTGCGACGATTCAGACGGATCCGGATCAGGACTTTGCCTGGCCTCGTCCGGTGCAGGGACCGGATCTGTTCAGATGGCGATGGCGCCGTTGACGGGATCCACCACCGCCACGCACTCGCCCAGGCAG
>Ga0070686_100000102_pt1 | contig 58862 bp, 78 predicted proteins | sample KBSS23LmetaG_FD_65654 | JGI IMG/M metagenome (GOLD analysis project Ga0070686, IMG submission 65654) | Switchgrass rhizosphere microbial communities from Kellogg Biological Station, Michigan, USA - KBS S2-3L metaG | ecosystem: Host-associated > Plants > Roots > Rhizosphere ...
GAAAGAGGCAATTACGACAAAACATCTGTATCTGGTATATGCAACTTGGTTGCACTTTTGTCTAACCGGAAAGAAAGGCTGATAAAGGCGATATCCGTAGTGAGTTCCTGATAATAGCAGGCTGATGCAGAAAGTATTGGGTTTAGTGTTTTGTAATCATCATTAGCAATAATTCCAGCAGACACCATCAAATCCTGCAATGACTGAACTTTATTCGTTGTATCACTCACATAACGATCTTTAAAGTACAATCTGAAAGAAACTGATGCTTTTTGCAATGGAAACACTAATCCACGACTTTTTAGTTGCTCAACCCACCATGCAGCTTGTTTTTGGATAACTGGTTTCATGTGCACTACCCACTCCTGATATTCTTTGTTCGGGCGAACTTTTGACTGACAAAGTGAGATCGCTTTGTTTACGTCCCTCCAAGTGGGTGATTTTCCTGATTTTTGTTGTTTTGATGCCCAAGCCCTTGCAATTTTACGAACTGCGACTGACATCTGATTATTTTTCTTGCTTGGAGTTTTCCCAGTGAGAACGAACCGGATTGTTACACTTCCTGCCCCAAGTTTCTCTTCCTTAAATCTTGGTACTTTTTGACCAAAATATGTTACATAGCCACGTTTTTGCATAAAAAATGCTCCTTTTTGGAGCAAATTTAATACAAACACCTATGATAGGTAGTTATTTTTTCAAAAAATTATATATTTTATCAAACTCCCAACCTTTTTGTCGATAATACACAATTTTAGACGGCTTCACTTTTAATTCCGCCGCCCAATCGTTTTGTATCTTTTTTTCGCCATTGTACTCAAGGTAAACGCTATTTGTTTTAAACCTATTTTGAATATAATCAGTAGCCCACATACAATTTTCTTTACAATAATTTTGGTTTTCGTCAATTCTATGTAAAGAGTACTTGCCTTCCGGCTTTTTACCCATATCTTCAAAAAAATATGTAAAATCTTGCAGCCACCTTTCGCAAACTTCTATCCCACGCCCTCCATAGTTTTTAAATCGCTCAACATTCGGGTTATAACATCTCGATTTCATGTGCATCCAAGCCTTATATTCTGCCGTTTTATTACCAGTAAACGCTTGCCCATGGGTAGTATTCCTTTTCATTAAAACCTCTCTTTCAAGACAACCGCACGATTTTGTGTTTCCATGCTTAATCGACCTCGAATCAACAGTAGTTTCATTCCCGCACTCGCATTTGCATACCCATAAAACACCAAAACCCTTACCCCTTTGTTTAGATGCTTCTCTAATAACATTTAGCCTATTGAATTTTTGTCCGGTTAAATCTACTTTCTTACCCATGGCTTTTATTTTGAATACCGACTTAAGTGGTTTCTTTCAAACTCAAATAGCCACTCCCGAAATAAAGGAACTTTGCTTTTCATTTTTTCAATCAACTCGTCATCTCTTTGAACTGGTATTTTTATTAGCCTCTCCGTTATTGGAATGTCTGGGAACGTTAGATTTCTAACCAACTCTTGCTCTGCTTTCTTGTACTCAAAACTTTCCTCACTAATTACATTCATAGACCTCAATAGCTTGTATTTTTCGCCTTCCAGCACTTCGGGAGGGCAATCCATCAATGTTCTTACTAAACTGCCGGATTTAGCACCTGTGAGCGAATAATAAACATTAAGCTGGCATATTCCCGCCCTGTCTGGTGTCCACATTAGCCATGGTGTAAAACTATCCAACTCCCAACTGTTTTTCAGATCATCCACAGTTTCAGCCATGGTTATGCTTTCGCCGGAGAAAACGTCAGGGTGTCCGGTAAACCACTCATTCTCCAATGGTTCTTCGTTCTTTTGATAATCTTTCCCTTCAAGTATTGAATACATGGTAATGCTATCTGCCTCTACCAACTTGCCTTTATCCATGGCTGCGGTAACAATTTCTTTCCTCCGGCCGTACTTTACCAAGTTATATATTTTCACCAACTCATTTTTGCAGGTTTCCCCCAACCGTCCTGCTTTCTTATCTTCGGCCGATTTTGGATCTGCAAGAAGGTTTCCCCAAGAACTTGCTCTGAATTTTACTTTATCCCAATTTATTTGACTCATAAATTATTATTTTTAGAATGGGAGTAACGTGGATGGCATTGCACCGCCAAAATCTCGTTCTGCTATTTGCTCTACATCTTCCAGATTACGTTGATATTGTTTTATCTGATATTGAAGTGAATTTTTTGTATTCTCAATGAACATTTTCTTTGCTCTTACCACCAAAGCATCCAACGACTCTTTCACATCAGCCCACCTACCTATAAGATATTTTTTACCTTGTGATTTAGCCCACCAATCCTCTTTAATTGCTTTGTCAATTTTATACCCAACGATTGCAGGATCTTTTTGTTCTTCGTTATACCATACTTCAATACAGTCAAAATATTTTTCTCTTTTACAAAGGGCAACAACGTCTAACAAATCAAGAGGTATTGGCGTTTTATCATATTTCGCTATCTCTACCTTTGTCGGGCAAAGAGTTTCAAATGTTTTTACAATAGCACTGTTCATCCAAAGGAACGGTATTGGTGACTTATCTGCTACTACTACATCTTTCTGGCCATGTAATTCTAATTCATCCACTCTTTCATTCCATTTTTTCAGGGCTTCCGCATCATGGATAAGATTGGTTGTTTCCTCCACATAGAAGGTTTCTACTACTGTTGCCATTGATTCGTTGTTGTTTGTCATATAATTTAGTTTTTATTTTTGCTGTTATCTTATTTGTTTTGTTGTTGGAGGAAAATATTGTAGTTCAATTAGTTATATCGTTTCTTGGTCATATTGCTGGACAATTTCAGCACCGGATATTATTCTGGTTTGTTTATCTGCGACTGCTTTTAAGTAATAAGATCCGTTGGTGTCATCATTCAGGTGCAGGGCAACCCACCATTTGTTGCCGTTCTTATCTTCGGTTAATCGTACCCACTTGTACATATAATAAATCTTTCTACCTCTGCCTTGCTCGTTCACTCCTTTGAAATGATACACTTTGAGTACAGCGAACTCCTTTATCTCTTTCCCGTATTTATCGTAGTAGCAGGCTTCCTTATTCATTGTGTTTTTGTTTTGATTATCAATTATTTATGCGGGAGATTTCTGTAATTGACATAACGCAAAATCCTTCTTCGATTCCAAAATAACCGCCTTGAAGTATGTAATCAATTCGGCAATGAATGGATCTTCTGGAGTAAACTTCTTTCTCATCTTTTTTTGATAGTTCGGGAAAATATTCCATCAGATTTAAGAAGTCGCCAACCTTGTAATCTCTATCATTTTTTCTCACTTCAAATTTCTTCGTCCTGTTCCACACACTCTCGAAATATTCAGTCCATGTTTTTAAATCGTGTGTCATTTGCTTTTATTAATTAGTTATGAGAAATAAAAATAAGAGGGTGGCAGGGTTTGACCCGCATTGACTGTTTTTATATCCAACCCGCTTTATACGGCTCTACGTTATGTATTGGTTTTATCAGCCTAACACCGTAATCGTTCAGTAGCTTACTATCTACCACACCCTCTTATTTGTTTGTTTTTTTATTTTAATAACCCAGAGAATATGATAGCCCCGATAATAAATCCAATAACAAACCCGAATATTATTACTAATTGCAAATCCTTTGAATGCTCCGATCTAATCTTTTTCATTTACAAGTTTTTTTAAATCTGCATTATGTTTAAAAGGGCTATCGAAAAGAAGTTTTATTCGATGAGGTTGGCATGGAAAGTAACTGTACCTTTTGGGACTTTAAACAAATCTTCCAGCGTCAGTTTATCATCATCCTCTTTATTCAATTCATCTAACCCTTCTTGTGCCGTTTTTGCATCACCCCAACAGTCCCCTTCATACCAATAAATATCTTCTTGAGACTCTTCCCAACTATCAATCTCTTTTCCAATCTCATCATCTCCTTCAAATAGGACTGCCGTTGATTCTAATTGTTTTTCTGTCAGAGTATTTAATACCGCTTTCAATTCTTTAAGTTTCATATTTTTATTTTTGTAGTGATTGTAATTTTTTATCGTACTCTGATTGTGCTTCTGGATAAACCTTCATTAATAATGAATATGTTTTCAAAACTTTCAAATCAGTGCAGGTGTTTATTTCATTTATGATGCTCGCCAATTCATCCTCTCTTGTTCTTGGAACTTCTGCAACTGGTTTACCATACACTATATCTGATTGTACTGGTGTAGGGTTTTGAAGATGGGGATTTAATTCCTCATGCGCCTTATCGGACATTTCTTTTAATTGTTGGAATACTTGTAGCGGATCGATCCCGTCCGGAACTTCATCTTCCAACCCAATCTTCTCTGTTAAATACGGCCCAATGCTGTATGTTCTTTGGTAACTGATTTTCATTTTATTCTTTTTACTTCTTTTCTTAATCCATCTATTTCGTACAAATCAAAATCTTCTTTTGTTTTATGGGTGTAGTAATATCTTTTTTCAGTCACCCACTCCATTACAATATCCTCAATAGTTCCTACATTCTTCCACATCGTAACTTCCCAAACCTCGACCGCATTTTCAACTTCCTTACTCATAATAAAAACACCTTTTTTTAAACTAATACTTGGTTATTGAATGTGGGTTTAGTCCAAAACGTTTACACCCGTTCCTATTAATTCATCATCACATACATACCACTTCATATAACCATTAAATGCGTAATAATCTGCATCGCAAACTCTTTCGATCTCAACCACATCTCCAATCTCAAATTCATGACCATTATTACGGAAACAAATTATAACAACATCTCCTTCTTTGAATTTTATACTTGCCATGATTATATTGTATTTATTTGATTAGTCCTCTTCGGAATCATTAATTTCTTGCTGCACCGTGTTTACTCTCATTGAAATCTCATCTCTTAAATCAAGCAACACCTCTAAGTATTGCTGTTGAGACATTTCTTGTGGACTACAATTGTCGTCAATAGCGTCCATTACTAATTGTACGACCTGTTGCTGTGTCATGATTATTGTTTTTTAGGTTTTAATTTTTCCTCTGCTGCTGCATCATAGAAACTACCAATAGTATCAGACGTTCCTACTACTGCTTTTGCAACCTTGTTTTTTGTTTTGGTGGAAACCTTTATAGTTGCCTCCCGTTTTTCTTTTTTTTCTTTCATGGTGTAAAAGTAGAGAAGTTTATTAATATTCCAAATTTATTTTTACTTTTGTTTAAAATTTTTAAAAATGAAATTAATTTACTACACTTACGTTCTAATCCACCCTGTTACAAAAAAGCCTATTTATGCGGGTTCTACAATGAATCCAATGAGAAGAAAAGCAGAACACGTTAGCTGGTACAGGAAAATACTTGACATTACCCCGATATTTAAAATTAAAAAGACGGCAACTTCTTTGGAAAAAATATTGCGAATGGAGCAGGATTTAATAAAGAAAATTAAAACATCTCATGCCGGAGTAAGAAATAAAAGAATCGGGTACGCCGTTTTTGTAAAGGGAAAGCGGGTAAACACATATCAGCCAAAAGTAAATTGGGTGTACTTGACCAACAACCAAAGAAGTTCTCTTTTCGCAAATCCACAATGGGGTGAGCCAACTAAAATTTCAAAAAGTTGTAATTATTCCGCAGCCACCATTCAAAACTGTTTTGCAAAACGCCCAATCAAAATACACCCAGAGTTATTGCAAGCAATTTCGCTGCACAGAAACATAACAATAACGCCATCTAAAAAACTAAACCCGCATTTATTACAGCAATAAAAAACCCGACTATTTCTAATCGGGCTGTGCTTGGAAGGCTATAAAAAACTATTTTCTCGCCGCTCTCAAATCTTTTGCGTGGTTCTTCATCCATTTTTCGTGAACCTCATGTTGCTCCAGCATAATTGCCGACTCTGCTTTTAATTCTTGTGGTTTGATGGGAGAAATGTGAATGCGGTTAAAGTCATTACCGTCACTCCATTGAATTTTACACCATGAACTACCTTGAAATTGTTCTAAGAAATTGCTTAGTAATTTGTCCCGAACATCATCCGAATCTCGGTACTGAATAATTTGAATTACTGGTGCGTTGTTGTTGTTGAAGTCTACTTCAATTGAAATCCGTCCTTTCATGTTTATATGTTTTAATATCGGCCTTAATTGGTCACGACAATCCGAAGATAAGCCAAAATAAAGGATGTAGCAAAAACAAGACACCCTTGACGGACAAGAAACCATTTCACCCATCCGGCGAAAATGGTCAGCCAAAAATTTAACGTGGTGCAAAACCACAACGTTAAAAAACCAAGCCACCAGAAAAAGTAAAAAAATTTTTCAAAAAAAATTAAGAGAAACTCCTGCGCTCACAGACTTTCAGCACTCCCCCCGTTCTTACAGGCTGCCGTGTCCTTCGGGCTTTTGCTTCTACTGAACCGAGTGGCTTCGCTTTTCAGATCGCATTCATTAGCCTTTAAATTAGTTTTGATTGCTGTTTTCGGGGTTGGTTAGGATTGAACTGTTTTAGCTTCTCTATTGCGCTTAGAATGGCTCTGGTTGCATTGTGGGCTTGTTTTGCTTACTGATTGAAGGGGAAAAGGGCTGTTTAATGGTTTAGCTAGTGAAGGTTGATGTTGATGTTGGGGTTGGGGAGGGAGGGGAGGGGATTATGTAATGGGGGAATTAGAATGATGTTTGATTCCAATTTGAAAATAAATTGAATTAATCTTGAAATAATATTTGATTTTACCAAATAGTATTCTATCTTTGGTTTTATGGAACAGAAAAAACAAGGCGGAAAACGTTTGGGAGCAGGTCGAAAACCAATAGGCGACAAGAAAACTCCTTACACGTTCTATGTAGAAAATAAAAAAGTATTCCCGTTTGGCGGCGAAGAAAAGTTTAAGCAGGCTGTTTATGAGTTTATTGATGGGAAGTCGAAGATTGTAGAAACCGTACACTTTCCAGACACTTCCAATGTCTTTCAGGATTTAACGAAGACGAACGTTGAAATTAAGCCCGTAGAGCAACCTAAAACAAATTTTGAGGTAAAGATACCGCCAAAGCCTATTTCGTCCGTAATGGGCAACTTTGATGAGTTTAAATCACAAATATTGGCGACTAAAACTATAAAAGAAATTGAGGCGGTGATGCGGGATGTTAAGTCAAGCCTTATGTTTCCAAAAGAAAAAATGGCTCTTGAGGCTATTGCAAAAGATCATAGTAAAGAATTTTTCACCGATTAAAAAAAAAGCATGAGTAACACAGCAATCGAAACGCTTATTTTGAAAAGAGAAGCCTTAATAAGTGAACTACAAACTTATCAGGACAGAATTAATGCAGAAATTGCAGATATAAACGTAGCGTTGGTGGCAATATCTGGTAAAACTATTCCTGAAATAGAAAAAGAGTACCGATACAACGATGATAGCCCGGAATATATAATTGGGACGGAAGATGGTATTTAAAAATTTGGCGGCAGTAAAAAACGGCAAAGAGTTTCTGGTGTATAGGTCAGCACGTCCCGTTAAAATAAACCGCCATTTTTAAACCCATTAGGCGGTATTTAATTAGTGAACTTAAAAATCAATTGAAATGATAACAGGAATTAAAAATCCCGATCCAGCACCGTTTGACGAAAATCCGAAAAATTGGGAGTTTATTGACTTTAAAGTATTGATGCCTGACGGAAGTTGGTTTACCGATAAGGTTGATGGTGATTCTTATAAACTTCGTAGTAATTTGGAGCAATGGCATGAAAAACATAGTTACATATATTTCACACGAAGCGGGAAAGTACAGTCTACAATAGCAACAATATCGGTGGAAGATAGAAGATGGAAGCATATACCAACGGGCAAAATAAAATATGCAAGAGATATTGAAGTTGAGTTTGCTGATGAATTAGGAAGCGAAGCAGGAAGTTGGAAAGGGGGTACTATCGGCTGTTCTTACGAAATGCTTCCCGATGAAACACCATTAGAAACTTTAAGACGGATGGAAAAGACAAGAAGTTTCAGTTGATTAAATGAATTAAAACAAACAGTTATGAGCGAAAAATTACCAGCAAATCTTAGAGGTAAATATGTTACCAGAGCAGCATTTGTAAAAATGCAGGCAGAAAAGAATCGGTTATTGAAAGATATTAAGTTGATGGCTTGTGGAAGTGCCGAAGGCGGTGCTACTTGGAGTAAATGGAAAAAACATTTCAAGGTTGAAAAAGAATGGCAAGAAGCATTGCGTGAGGCTATATTATCCAGCAAGCCAAACGAATAACCCACAATCCCTCTCAACAACAGACTGTCTAAAAATCAATAAGTTATGAGTTTACCTGATACCGCAGAATATTGGTGGGACGTTAAAGGATACAACAGGTCTTTTAAGCATACGTTTACTCACATCAAAGGTATAGAATGTGGTCGCTACCATGTAGCGGAAACAGATGTAATATCTCATATTGATTGTAAGAATTGTAAAAAGATTTTAGCAGAAATGCCCGAGATAAAGAAAGATATTGAAGATAAATATGAGAAAAGAGCCTTCCCCAATGGCAAGTGTCAATGCGGAGGTGCATTTGTAGAAAGAACGAACAAGTCAAACGGCAATAAATTTTTCGGTTGCAGTAAATATCCTAAATGCAAGAAAACAAAAAACTAACTATCCCCTCCTTTTATTTTTAATAATTAAAAAACAGTTTATGATATTGAAAGACATAATATTTAGAGGGGTTTACAAAAGAACCAATACTCCTGTTTATGGATGCCTGCTTTATGGAGTAGGAATAGACCAAGAGCAAATATGCCAAATTGAAGTAGTTAATGCCGCCGAACATAGAGTGTATGATGTGTTCCCCGATTCCGTAGCCCAATACACCGGAAGAAAAGACGCTAACGATAGGAATATTTATGAAGATGATTTATTAATGGATATTTCAGGGAAAATACATTCAGTATCATGGGATGACGATTGCCTGCAATGGAAATTATCAAACGGTGACGGGTTGAATGATGGAGATAACTACGGTGCTTATTTTGTGGTTGTAGGAAATTTGTTCCAGAATTTTGACTTGATTATGAAAACACAACCCACAAATTCTAAATAAAAAAATCATGAAACTAATTATTTGTATTTACACGCTGCTTATTGTAATGGTTCTTAGTTTAAACTGTGTAAAAACGAAATCATGTAACGATTGTTCTTTGGACGCTGATAATGCAAGGTGGATGGAAAAGTCACGGTGGGCAAAATTTATGAACGACAGTATTGGTACGGATGAATTTAAGTACAAGATAAATCACATGATAGGTAACACCAGTGACAAAGAATACATAAAGCAACTTGAAGATTTATTAGGAAAAACATTTAATCCGTTCTACACAACCAAGTAACCCTTATCAAACAATAAAATAGAAAATACTTATGAGTAAAGAAATTAAAAAATCAGATAAGTCGTTGGAGGGTGAAAAACCAGTCGTTAGGAAATTAATTGCGCTGAAAAAAGGCGGTCTTATGGATTTAGAGGAGTGGTGTAAAATACCACACGAAGGAACGAGTAAAACCGAAGATGCAGACTTTGAAGTAATAGAACCTAAACAAATTGAAAACAAACAACCATGAGCAAAGAATTAACCCCTAAAGACATTTACGTTCCGGTATCTGCCATCAAAGAACTACCTGATCAATCAGGTGAAACGAACTCTGTTATTATGATAAATAAAGACCCGATGGACTATTTTGCAACATTGGCTTTTAAGAATTTCAATAAAGAAAACCCAGCACTATACTTTCACAGGGGTCAGTTTTCTTTTTTAACGATTGATGGGAAAGGTGATGGAAGAACAACTCACCCTATAAAAAATGTTTCTTGGCTCAAGCCTCTTACCAATCAATATGTGTTTAGTGCTGATGAATTGCGGGAGTTTGTTGGGAAGGTTTGGGAAGAAGCAAGGTCAAGCACTTATTGCAACACTTATGGCAATTTCGATGGATCTACCAATATTAACAGGGGATATGTAGATGAAGATAAATCAGAGTACCTTAAATCAATTCTACCATAATGAGTAATAGATTAGATAAAGAACGTGAGCAAGCCTTGCAGCCGGGAAGGATGGAGTTTGCAAAAAAGCAAATTGAGGACTTAGGTTACGATGTTGATCAAATAAGCCATGCAGAATTACAATTTCTATTCAAGGGGAAGGTCGTGAGATTTTGGCCGTATAGTGGTTATCATTCAGGAAAAACAATTACTGATGGAAGGGGTTTGCATAAACTATTAAAACAAATAATGCCATGAGCAATCAAATTGAAAAGTATATTAAAAAACTAGAGCGATTAAAAGAGTATATGGCTATTGTTATTGATGAAAAAATGGTAGTGTGGTATGATATGGATTTATACTTTAAGACAGGGGTTATACCATTCAGAAGAACAATTTATAAGTTCAACTCGTTCGATGATTATGTCAACCAAGTTCCTACCACAAAATAAATAACGATGACAAAGAAAAGCGTAATAGCCTTTTTAGAAAAGGACATAGCCAAAATAAAAGTAGAGCGAAGGAAAATAAAACCTCACCCAAACAATGAGAGTTTAAGAGATTACTTAGTAACCAGACAGAATACATTAATGGAAATACACACTATGCTTACCTCTGGTAAAAAGCCTTTGTATAATCCAAATTTGAACAAGCCGGACGAATACGGGAACGTTTAAACCCTCACATCTCCAATATGCCCAAGCACACCGAACGCTCTCAAAAGAAATAAGATCACTGCAATGATTACGACCACGTTGATCAGCTTTTTAATAGTTCCCTCCAAAGGCACGTAGGTGTTCACCGCCCACAATAACAACCCAATAATAATTAAGGTGATAACAATGCTTATTAAACTCATGGTGTTTGTTTTTTGCAGGTAATCAATCAACTATCATTCCAAATAAGAAAGCCCCGATATTATTCGAGGCTTTAGTTTTTGCTTGGAAGGCTTATTCAAACTTGTTGTAATAGTTGAAAACTTTTCGTAATTGTTTCTCTGACTTGATTGTGTACTCCCAACCTTCTTTTGGTATCTCTACACTTATAACATCAATGTAAAATGTCTTTGGTGTAAAGGGGAATGATTTTATTCGCTGCCTGCTATAAATGGGGGACAATACTGACCCGTTGCGAAGTAGTGCGCTTCCATTGTGACAAAATCCATTCTGATCTTTCCAAACGATTGCATCAATATAGTATGCTGAATCATTAGACAAACTATCTTTAAATAGTCCACCGCATCTTCGGTTCTGATACCATTTCTTTTGATTTTCATTATACTCTGAAACATCAGCCCACTCTTCTTCCAATCCGGTAATTGGGCAAATAGCCTCTTGTAATAATAATTTCTTAATAGCATGAGAAAGTGCTGTTGCAGTGTAGGGGGCAGAACCACCAGACTGACCGGACTTTCCAAACTTCTCACACAACGCTAAAATTTCTTTTTTGAAAGGCTCAATAATCGGAGGATTTTCGGGATCTGTTGAAGATTTTAAGAGAACAGACAACTCTCTTTCCGCAAAGCGGTAAGTATTACTTTTCATAATTTCAATGCGGTTCGCCTTTACACCACAAGGTTTTTAATTTATAAAAGCCCTCACAATAGAGAACTACTTGAGGGAATTGCTTTATCCTGTTATGAAAACAACTGAAAAAAAACTGTGCTACTAAATTAGATCAAAAATTTCCAAAAACGCAATACAAGAGAAATAATTTTATCTCGGTAGTCGGTTGTGTCAGGTCTGGTGGTATCGTTGAATGGGCTACGCATTATTCCATCCAAGCGGTTGTAGAATCAATATTGTCGCCTTTTGAGAATTTGTAGTACGGAGCGGGATTGGCTGCTTCCCATTCGTCCTTCGGGATTTCTCTACCATCTACAACAAAGTATCCTTTACCATCTGTTTTTATTCTGAATAGAACTTGTTTGTGATCTTCACAATGATTGAGATAAGCAGTTATGGTTTGCATTTGTTCCATGTTTTAAAGTTAGTAATTATTTTCCGCAAAAAAGACCGCAGGTCGTTTGGTTTAATTTATTGGAAAATGTTTCTTCGGTTTCAAATAAGGATTGTTGTCTTGCATCGGTAATAACTTTCAATATTTCTCTTATCCGCTTCTTTTTTATTAGCGGGATTTTAGGAATTAAGTCTTGCAGAGGCTTGCCTTTACCTCTCCAAAAATATTCGCTACCTCCCTGATATTCGTACCATGATGCTTTTTCAAATAAATCAGGGTGATGTTCGTATAATCCAGCCCACTCATAATCTCGTTGGTAAAAACAATGATAACAATTGGCTCTTGACCTCCAGCAAAAAAGCATATCAAACTGCCACTCTGTTAATTTACTTACCCACCAATCACCTTTCATAAGACTGCAAACTTCATCGTACAAACTCTTCCAAAAAAAGGTTGGTGGTTTTAATCCATGCGAATTTATAATTGAGTACACGCCTTCTATTCCTATGCCTTGTTCTACCAGCGTATATTTTGGAACTATGTTCGGGAACTTATTGTTGACATAGCCTATTCTCTTTTCATCTGCACGTATACCGTAATAAATTAAGCAATCGTCCTTACCGATATATTTTTCCATCGGCTCAATCTTGCTTTGTCTGGTACAGTATCGGGCTTGTCCTGATGGTAAGAAGAAATTATAATCCTCAATAATCTCTTGCAAATTTCTTCCAACTATGGTTATCTTTTTCCCGAAATGGGCTTCTACTAATTTAAGCCATTCAAAAACTTCTGGTAGTTCACTTCCGGTTGGATTAAACATTAACTCATATTCCAGATCAGGTTCTAATTGATGTTGAATAAGTGCAGTGCATAAACTATCCTTCCCGGATACTGGTATAATGTGTCTCATATTTTTTATTTACCAGTATATCCACCTCCTTCAAATCCGAATATTTTTTTCCCAAGAAATTTCTCCCAAACTACAATACAAATACTACTAAAGGAAGCAGTCAAGTAAGTTACTATTAGGATGGAGGCAAGTGTAGTGGTCATTGCTTTGGAATTTTGCGGATAAAATTATAGATAGCAAGACGGCTTCTTGACTTTACTTGGGAGATAGCCCAACGAACAACTTTTGGTTTGATGCCGAATTTCTTAGCGATATACTCAACTTCATGCTTTTGTTTTCCAGCCACCAGTAGCGGATCCATTTTAGGATGCTTTACTTTTTTTGTTTTTGTTGCCATAATATTTGAATTTAATTGATTACAAAAGAACCTGCCAGACTATGGAATCTATAATTAACCCATAATTAAAAACTATTCATCCGGCAGGGTGCAACGGCATATTTGATTCCTTCGCTGCGACACGGAAATTATTTATCATACTTGTATATTTGAAGGTTGCCGTAAACTCCCAAATGTCTTTCAAACCTCTGTTTACTTTCTTCCTGCAATCTTTCCAATGGTTTCTTTTTTGCAATAACTCTTTTCTCAATTTTTTCTTCAATAACCTCTGGTGCTATTTGAACATTATACAAGTAAAACACTTCCTTATAAAGTTGCTTCCATCTTTCTACAATGGTATTTCTCATTTCTCTGCTTGAATAAACAAAGCTGTGGATTACATTTTCGCCATTGACAAACCTAACCGTTCCATGATAATTCATTCCTTAATTTTAAAGTGTAATTCTTCCAACGAACTTAAATACCAAACTCTCCAACTATCTCCTAATATAGATTGCAATTGTTCTTTCTTTTTATCCTTCAATAATGGATTACACCATACCCAAAGACCTACGCAGGATTCACCATCTTTTTTTAAGTTGACTGTCTTTCCGGCTTTTATTCCATAAAGTTTTAAAGACTCTATTGTGTCATCGTAGATTTTCATTAGAATATTTGTGGGTTATGTACACAGGTTTTCACAACAAGAGTATCTGTTGTATGCCTTCTGCTGGACAAGTACACAAAGCTATCTCTTATCTTTTCTAGTCTCCTTACAACCTTCTTTTCAGGAACTAATTCGCTTACATATAAACATTCGCTAACCGCTTTTACATGGATAAACCTTTCTTGGTTATTATCTTTAAGGCTTTTCTTTTTCATTTTAATTGTTTTACTTTATAAAGATTGGTTGAATTAAGCATAGTGTGGCAGGCTCTCCAGCCGGACGCAAAAACACCGACTTTTCTTTACTTCTAAAACTAAACTCCACTTCTTCAGAAGTAAATAGGTTTAATAATTTAATAGCCTGCGCAGCGTTAAGTCCAATTCTGTCAAAATCTACAGAGTGGGTAGCGTTTATTTTCGTATTTCCCTCTCTGCCATAGTCAACATCTTCGGAAAAAATGTTTATACAATTATCACTAAGAAATTCGATGGATACCAAATTTGTAGCCCTATTAGCGGCTGTACTTACAAGAGACAACTCGGTTATCAAATCTTTCCTGTCTGTTTTTAAGTTATAAACTATGTCAGGTATTAAAACCACTTCATAGCTAACAAAGACAGCGTCCACTAATCTACTTATAACTACAACTCCATCCTCCTCTGCTTTAACAAACTTATCGCTAATATGTAGTTTTGCGTCCGAAAACTGCTTTACCATTTGAGTGAATACATTGGGAATAATCAGTCGTTTTTCTAACCCTGTTTTAATTTTAAAATCATCTTTATATAAAATATGAGCATCAGTAGCAACGATTGATAAAGAGTCTTTTTGTAAGTGGATACAAGCCCCATTCATGTTTGGGCGTAAATCATCTCCCTTACATTGATCAGCATTATACAGGGATGAAAAAAATGTATCGCCAACGCTTATCGTTGAAATAAATGTTTCGTCTGGTATTCTTGGAAATTCACTATCCTCTCCTGCTTTAGTAAATTTAAACTTGCCCTTATCAGAATGTATCAGCACTTCGTTATCTTTTAACTCTATTGTTACAGACTGATTTATTTTAGCAAGTATATCTGAAAAAGCGTTAAACTCTACTATCAACACAAATGGCACTTTACATTCGCATGGGGATTCAAGAATTACAGTTGTATTCAAATCTGTTGCCATGAGTGTTGCTTTGTCTTTTTCAAAAGATATTTTTACGCAATCCAAGATAGGCAACACTGTGTTTTTTTTAATTACGGGGGCTAGTTTTTTAAGTTCTTTAGCGAGAACGCCGGAGTTTACTACTGCTTTCATTTTTAAGTTGTTTAAAATAACGGTTCTTGAATAAGTTGTTTACCAGTTTGTGTTGCTACTTTTTTAAGAGACTCAATGGTTTTGTTTGCTTTTATAATAACTTCTCTTTTACTTGGAGGTGTTGCGAATGGAACGAAGTACTCAACATATAGCCGCTTCCCTTGCTCATTTAATTTCCATCGCTTACTACATTTATTTTCATTTGCAAGATCCCTTAACCTTCTATCTGCTACACCATACTTTTGTACTACTGTCTTTGCTGTTAAAACTTCCCCATGTTGCATTTGGTGAAGTAGGAATAAAGCATCACTTTCAAATTTAGATCGGTTGTTGTCGAGATGTTCTTGGCTTTCATCTCCACGCTCTTTGATGTGAACGTTTTCTTTTGTCATAAAATAAAATTTTAAAAAATTAACGTGTATAAGTTATAAAGCAATCATAGAAGTCTTTTTTATTTTTCTTTCTTGTTTCTTCATATTTAATTCTTTTTTCAGCACTACAATCCATACATATTCCTACTCTTCCTGATGAATAACGATCTGACTTATAAAAGTTATCCATTGGTTGTGGCACTCCTTTGTGCTTACAGTCTTTATTGTTGCATACTTTTTTCATAACAGCGTCCCAATTACGTAGGTGATTTTAATTAATTTCAATCGTGTTTCAGTATCTCCCGCAGGATAAATTTCTTTCGCATACTCCCAATAATCTTGCTTTTCTTTTTCACTCATATCTTCTATTGGTGATAGTTTTTTATACTCAATCAAAAGTATATCCGAAGGAACTTTACAATTACAAAGGGTAACCAATGCTTGCTGTCCATCCCTCTGAAACATTGAAATATAATATTTGATTAACTCTTTAAACATTTCCTCTCATATCTTCACCACGTACCTCAATAACATTAAACATATCTCTCATCCGGCTACGAACTCTAAAACCATATTTGTTTTCAATTTCATCAAAAGAATTATTCGTAGAAATCATCATCTTACTAAACCCTGTTCCCGCATTTCTCAAGTAAATCATTTCAATAAAATTCTTAAAGAAATTAATTTTAGTTCCGTAGTGGTTGACAGTAGCTTCCTCCGTACCTACATCATCCAAATAAAGTATTTTATTTTCACCCATATTTACTTGAAACTCTCCGTCCTGTTTTATTGCATCAGCAACTTCAAGCATACTTAAAATTTTTATAGGGTTCAATTCATTTTTCTCAATACAGCGTACAAGGTGTGTTTTACCTAATCCTGAAATACCACGTATGAGAAGCCCTTTATTAAAATCGTAACCTAACTCCGTTTGAAATCTTTCATCTCTTGAAACAAAAAAACAAAGCGTGGAAATTAACTTGCGGTTGCTATTGTTTAGAATGAATGGTTTTTTAAGTTCGTTTTCACTTGTCCATTTCATCAAACCGTAGATATTTTTAGCAGTCCATAATTCTACCAATTCTTGCTTCTTTTTTTCAGCCTCTTGTTTTTCTTTATCTCGCTGACCTTGCTGCCAAATTTGATAGTTTTTATTAGAGTTACTTCTTTGAAGAATTTCATTCCGGTTAATCAACGCTTCCCAATCTATTTCAGAAAGTTTTTGCGCTATCTGTTCTTCGGTATATGCAAGACCTTTAAGTTTCCACATTTTATTTCGCTTAATACCAGACAAGGCATTTTCTATTGCCGTATCTTCTTCCTCTTTGGTTAAAATGTAAGGTTCTGGTTCAGACTCAAAGTTTGTCGTGAACAGCATCTCTACCAACGACCCGATCTTTTTTGGATTTTCCATTGATTTGCTCATATTTTAAAGATTGAAAAAAATGACTAACTATGTGCTTATTGCTTTTGTAAGGATTTTCGCCTGTGAAATTTTTTGTTTTAAACGCTCCGAATAAAGCCAAAACCAATTCTTTGTCGGCAGGAACGTGCTTTGTTGTAGAAATATATTCAATAGCCCTCCCAACGTCCATTTCACTTAATTCTAAAACAAAATCATAATTAGGTTTAAAAATCTCGTTTTTGCTTAAATAAGTATCATTTACATTAACAGTAACACTACCATTTACATTAACAGCTTCGTTTGCTTTATTTTGCTTCGGTTTGCTTTCTTTTTGAAGCATTTGGTTCGTTTGCTTCTTTCTTCTTGATTCACCACTCTTTATGCCGCCTAAATGACCTGCGTTAACACGTACCTCTCTTGTGCTTTCCCAATCCTTTAAATCTCTTTTGAGTTGTTGTTTGATAGGTTCAAATGCTATTTTAATAATAGCATCATCTGTTTCAGGGTTCTCATCATTGACATAACGAAGCAAATGCTTTAGTAGCTTCCCTGCCGAAGCATCATCAAGCAACTCAACCATGTGCTTCATATCACAATAGAGTACAAAAGATTTTTTGCCCGTAGCCATGTAGTATGTTCGTTTTAAAAAGATTGGACGTATAAAAAATTAAACGGACTACCACAGGTGCGAAGGGCTATGTCAAACCCCTGAGGATTACTCCCCGCCTGTGATAGTCCGTCTAAATATTTTTGCTAACTGTAACATATAGAAATTCTCGCATTTCAAAAGTATAAAAAATATTCAAACGAGCAAATATTTCCTCAACTATTTAATAAAATTCTTTTTAAACTTAAACTTTTGTAGAGCTTAATCTACATTTTTCTCCTCACCAAACAACTCCACCAAAGCCAATCCCAATAATAAACCAGCAATAATAACAAAAAACATTACTGGTATTGGTGGAAGAGGATGGTACATTTTTATTTGAATATTTTTTCCCAAAATTTCTTCTTTGGTGCTGGTTCTTCGATAGTAGTTTCAACCCTTCTCATCTCATGTTCACATATATCAGACGTTCTTGCAAAGGCGTTTTCCCAATAACCAAATTCGGGTTCATCTTCTGCAAGCACATACCAAATATATCCTTCATCAAAAAACACATCAACAACCGTATAACATTCTCCATTTTCTATTATTCCGCTATTATCTTGTTGCGCCATATCATCAGGCCATGCTTCGCTATTAACACAAAGTACTCTCATAATTCATTTTTCATTTAAGTAGTTCTGGATGCTCGTTAATTGAAAATTTATAGTTGCTATATTTCTTGCTGATTGCTTTTAAAATTTCTTCATCCGGTTCGTCATAACCAAATACTTCACATTTTGGTTTCCCTGATGGCAGTCTAAATTTTGCATTCTTCCACATAGGTCTGTATGGTTGTGAAAGTTTATCTCTTGTGCCATCATTATTGTAATCGTACTTGACTTTGTTGCCAACGCACTTCTTTATCGTTATTACAATATTTCCGTCCATAACAATTTATTTTTTACGATTAAAAACATCTTTCCCAAACAACCTAATAATCACTGAATATCCCAATATAATCTTCCCATAAAAACCATTTCTCCTTGAATATAAACAATCGTTCTTGGGTCTTATGCTTATGTAGAATATTTTTCGTTTCATGGTGTATTATCTAAAGCTATTAATAATTGATTTGAAACCTGTCTTAGTTCATCAATAGGGAGTAAGGGGATTAGTATTTTAATTTTCTTAGCAGCGATTGGCCAAGTACGCATTGTAATAAATTTATCTACTCGGTCTGTTTTTGCGTGACAGCCACAACCTGCACCATAGATCATATAATTTTCAGGATGCGTTGCCACTGATTTAAAAATCTTCTTTGCGAGCAAATGTGCTGTTGCATGGCGGGAATAATCCTTGCTAATTAATATACCGCACTCTACACAAGCGCAATATTTACTACCGCCCCAATGCTTATCCCGAATATCATTAAACCAAACATCCAATTCTAATTTACTTGCAGGCTTACCTACTATCTTAGCTTCTTTTATTTCTGCGGCTTTTTTAGGTGAGATTTTAGCAATAGGTTTTTTCTCCTTCTTCGTTGGTAAAGGCGGCAATAATCCATTCTTTCTTTTGGCTCTATCTTCTAAGTAACTCATTTGCTATTTCGTATTGAATGGTCCTGTGATTTTTCGTTTATTTTTTTAATCCAAATATGGCAAGACGGAGTGCCGGAAAAATAAAAACTAATTTCAGGCTTTTCTGACTTACTGCTTTTAGCCGTTCTTGCAAGCATCGCAACTTCGTCAACCGTCTCTGGAGTTAATTGGAACGAGCATCCAAATTTATTCTCAAAAAATTCTATTTTCATATCAATACAAGTTATTAATAGCGTTAATGATTTCTTCTTGTGTTGGTGATTTTGGCGCAGGCTTAGTGTCTAATGTAATGGGCTTTGATGGTTTTCTTAAAACTTTTAAACTGTTCCAAAACTCAAAATCTGTATCCTCATCGAACAACCCAGTATAATAAACTAGTGGAGTTCCGTCCTCTATCGTTATTTTATTTATAAACCCCTTATCGTTTCCTTTTTCATGCTCAACCCAATCTCCAATACTAAATAACTGATTGTCGCTCTTTCTAAGTACGGAGTGTATTTTATTGGTTTGGTCTTTCATCATCACCTCAAGAGTCCAAACACCTTCGTCACCTTGAGCGTCATAAGAATAGTTTCCGTTATGCCTTCTTTTACAAACATTACCAAGACTGCTTTTTATTTCTGCTATCTCCCATCCGCTCTCCTCTGTTACTGGCTTCTCTGCTGGGGATTTCTTTGAGAGATGGTCGTAAACCCATTGTGGATATTGGTAACCCGCACCTTTCGCTTGTTTTTTAACCTGATCAAACAAATCCACAATCTTTATATCGTTGAATTTATGCCACCCTTTATGATGCGCTAAATCTGCAAGAAGTAAAACCAATTCATCTGTCCATACAAACTCCTTTTCGGGTGTATTAGGGAACAATGGTTCTTTTCTTCCATCAGGATAAACAACTCCAATACTATTAAATTCAACAAAGTCTTTTGGCAACGGTATTCCGCTTGTTGGTAATGGAGAAGGGTTGAGAACGGATTCAATGGCTGATTTTATTGCAGGGAATTTCTCTTCCGGTATTACTGCACATTCTACAGTTATCAAACGGTAATGACCCTGATACGAGGTGGGTTCAAAAACCCGTACTTCTATTTTCTCCCCACCTAAAGGCTCTGATACAGATAGGGGTTCAAACCACTCTACATTATCCATAGAACTTTCCTGAAAATAAATTTTGCTTTCTTTGTCTGTAACTACGTAGTACTCTTTAGCCATTTCATCCCAATAAACAGGAGAGCCTAATTTTACGTCTGGCAAATCTTGAAGAAGTTTATATTTCTTTTCCATTTGAAGGTGAATTAAATTGTTTTTAAGGATGTTGTTTTGATAGTTCAAGTTTTGACAGGTCATGTACTCCACAATACACACACCTGAAAGTGTTCGGGAATTTAATTACTCTTTTAGAAGATTTTTCTCGAAGAAGTCCGGCTAATATATACGGGTCGCCAATTTCAAAACTCGCAGAGCGTCCATTCGCACAACTATATTTTTTTGAAGTTTTATTCATTCCAATTTCTCCAGCCTTTATATTTGGGTGGTTGCTTCTATTCCAATCCTGATCAAGACTTCTTCCATCACCTTTATACTGATAATGCCAAGGATTGCCATTTGGGTGGGCTGAAACGTATCCTCCCCAATTACCATCTTTAACCCAACTCCACTCCAAATCCTTTTTATATGGTAAATCAATATAGTAACAAAAGGGAGCGTCTAAGTTATCGTCAGTTATAAACGCAAGGTCGTATTCTCCATCATCTTCAATCCAATCACCATTATTAAACCGTAATAATTTTCTACCAGTAACTAACGGGCGAAATTCATAAACAGGAAAAGTATATTTAGCCATTGTTTCTTCGTTTGAAATGTGAAAGTGATAAATCTTTTTCAAACTACCAAATAAATTTTGATAAAGTTTTATTTTGCGATTTGGATATTTATATTTTACTTCGCATTCAATGGAAGATAATCGTGATAGCATACAGGCAAAATTATTAGAACTGGAACGTGACTTGGCGTGGTTAAGTAGAAAGACAGACATTCCATACGGGACGTTATACTACTGTATAGTCAGGCGGCAATTTAAGATTTCCATTGACAACCTCTCAAAAATCAACCAAACATTAAACACTAAATTAAAATTCCAAAAATAACTCTCAATGAAAAAAACACCACTCTTACTTACATTCTTAACCACCATTATCTTCTTCTCCTGTTCTTCTAAAACTAAAGACTTACCATTGGCAGGGCAAACAAATGTCGTTGCTGATGTTACCTATCAGGGTAAGCAGTTCAAATCAGTAACCATAATCCGGCAAATAAATGTTTCTACCGTATTGGATAGCGTTACAAAGAAAGTAGTTTTAAAATCCGATACTATTTATGGGCAATTAGAATACCCAATCAAAAAAGACAGCGCAGGAAAATTTATGTACAATGCGGCTGGTTATCCAATTACAGATACGCTTCACCCGAACCAATTACTATTCTCAAAAGACTCCGTAAAAGTAATTCCTGAAATAAAAAAATAAAAAAAATTATGGCAAAGAACACGGCTTTAAGCCCACAAGAGATAATGGCTCAAATAAAAAATCTAAACTTTTCAGACAGAGTTGATGTATTTGAAACATTGAAAACGCTATTGGAAAACGACAAAAAAGAAATGGCTGAAAACCTCAACAAACTTCAAAATGCAGGAGTCCAATAGAAAGCCTGACAAGTTTAACGACATATCCTACAACCCTTCAATACCAAGAGTAACCAGTATTAGTGGCTATGGTTTGCAGAAAAATGGATGGGCTAAAACCACTGCATTTGAATGGCAAAAAAGTGACAACGTAATTGTGTATGATGGCGCAAAGTGGGAGTTTAATGGAAAACAAGTTCATCACATGGAAGATTTAGAATAAAAAAACTCCGACTAAAGAGCCGGAGTAATTCATAAGAAATTGAAATTCGATTATGTGTTTTGCAGGGTATTTACCTCTGTTACTGTTTTTACAGTATAGTACTGCGGCTGGTTTACTACAGTCCCGGAGGGGAGTAGTTGAATGATAGAGTTCATTGTTACCCCGTTAAAAGTTCCGTTAAAAGAACTATCGGTAATAACTGGACGAACAATTACTCCCGTTGAAGGAAAGGACATAAGCCTTCCTTGCGCTGTTCCGGCAGCATTTGCATTAACCCCGTAAATTGAAACTAAAAATGCGTTTTGATTTGCCATTTTGTTTGATTTTGATTGTTTTGAATTAAACGTTTAAAACATAAAATTACTGCTTTTTTTAATAAAATACGTTAATCTTTATGGAGTTTAAAAACCTAACAGGGCAAAAATTCAGCAATCTAACGGTATTAGAAAGAGTAGAAAACAATAGCTTCGGGGCGGCTCAATTTAGGTGTTTATGTGATTGTGGGATTGAGGTTATAGCTAAAGGCAGTGATATGTCTTCTTTAAGAAAGAAAAGTTGCGGGTGTATTAGTTGGGCTTCTAAAAAAAGCACTTATCTAAATCATCCGGTGTATAGGGCATGGCAAGCTATGAAGTCAAGATGTAATACGCCAACTGACAAGCGGTATAAAATGTATGGAGCAAGAGGAGTAACATATTGTTTAGAATGGCAAAAGTTTGATAATTTCTTTAACTGGAGTATGAGTAATGGGTGGAAATCTGGATTGCATCTTGACAAAGATATAATAGCAAAAAAACTAAATCTTCCCGCCAATTTATATAGTCCAGATAGGTGTATGTGGGTTACAAGGCTTGAAAATAATAGAAATACAAGTCGGATAAAGTTAACAATGGAGAAGGTGAATGAAATAAGAAAATCAAAATTAAGTCCAGAAGAGCTTATGAAAATATATGGTGTAAATCGAAGCACTATAAGTGTTGTAAGGAATTATAAAAGTTGGAACAAATGAGTGATTTTATTAGTTATAAATCAAGTTCTCCAGCAGGCGATTTGATTAGTTTTCTCGCAGGAATAAAGCAGATTTGGAAGCAAACAAGTAAAAAGGGCATCGTTTACCAGCGATTAAATATGGTGGGAGTTTCTTATGCAGGAAGTGTACACCCATTTGAAACTGACGATAAAGAACCTGTTTGTATGGGAAAGTATATGTTTGATATGCTTAAACCATTGATAAAATCACAGCCATATATAGAAGATTTTGTAGAATATGCTGGAGAGAAGGTTGATTTTGATTTCGACCTGATAAGGCAAGCAATCTTCACAAATCAGCCGAATGGCAGTTTAAACAGGTGGTTTAATTATGTGTTCCCGCAAATGACAAGCGATCTTTCAAAGACGTGGGTAGAGATACCGGAAACGATAAACAATCCATACGGTGACAAAGTAATAATCAACTTCACGCAGAGGCATCGGAATCACAACATCACCTACCATTTCTTAAAACAATATCAAGATAAAATAGTATTTGCAGGACTTCAAAAGGAAAGAGATTTATTTTGTAAGCAGTGGGATTTAGATATACCATTATTGCAAGTGGATAATTTCTATGAGTTGGCGAAAATAATAAGCGGGTGTAAGTTTTATTTAGGCTGTCAAAGTTTTTGTTTTCAATTAGCAGAAGCAACAAAAGTACCACGTATCTTAGAGTGCTTTCCAATGATGCCAAATGTCATTCCTATCGGAGAAAAAGCATACGATTTTTATCATCAGGGAGCAGTAGAGTTTTATGTACACAACTTAATTAATGCGAAATGAAACTAAGCGAACATCCTTTGATTATTGAATTGGATCAGTTTAAGAGTGAAATATCCAATAAATTAAGTTTGATAAGAGATAAGTATGGAGCGGAAATAGACCAGATAAAAATAATTAGTGGAAAGGAAGGAACAGATTTGAATTTTTGTATTGATGTTGAAATTTTAAGAAACAACGAAAACAAGCAGTAAAAATGAAGCCTGATAAATTAATACTTGATGAGCAGGACAAGCCCGAAGTGGTAGCACAAATACCTGTTAAAACGGAAAAACTAATACACTCAATAAGGCCACATAAGGGGCATACGTTGTTTGAGATAAATCCCGTAACAGGCAAATGCGTTCCTGCTGTATTTGAAAGCATTGATACAACTTTCCCGCTAAATAAAGCGGCAGCAAAAATTAAAATAGGCGTAAGAAAGAAAGTTATTGCAAAACCCGATTGCTTATACATATCAGCTTTGAATAAAAAAAATGCGCTAATCAAATTCTTTAATATGGTTGGTAAAAGGATGGATAAATGAAAAACCTAAAAGACGTTACGCTTGTAATTGCAGATACTTATAATTATGGAAGTGCGGTTGCTTCGTTGAAAAAGAGCATGGCGCAATGTAATTTTGGAAGGGTAATATTCTTTACAAATATCCCAATTAAATTAGCGGGTATTGATATTATTCAGATACCAGAATTAAAGGGTAAAGATGCTTACAGCTATTTCATTTTAAAAGAAGCATACAAATATATCACTACAAATTACGTGATAGTGTCACAGCACGACTCGTGGGTTTTGGATGGCGAACAATTTGACAATAGATTGTATAACGTGGACTATGCAGGAGCGTTGTGGTTAGAAAACGATGGGCTTGCAAATGGCAATGGTGGTTTCTCATGGAGAAGCAGGATGCTAATGGAAACAGTGGCTAATGATGAATTAATGATTGTTACCGCTCCAGAAGATGTGCAGTTATGCAGAACATATAGAAGATACTTTGAAAAGAAATATGGATTGGTTTGGGCTAGTGATGAAATATGTGAACAATTTTCTTTTGAGTTAAGAATCCCGAACAGGAAAACTTTCGGCTTTCATTCTTATTTCCACCCACCTTTTAAACCTACAATTGTAGTAAAGCGTATGGCCGCAATGGGGGACGTTATACAGGTTGAGCCGCTACTACAATACTTCCACGACAAAGGATATAGAGTTGTGCTGGACACGATGCCGCAATTTTTGTTACTGTTTATCAGTCATTATTTTCCAGTTTATTCATTAGCGGGACTAGATCAACGAATATTGGACGGAGCAAGAGTAATCAACTTGGATATGTCCTACGAAAGTCAACCTGAAAAATTACACTTACAAACTTACTTTGAATATGCTGGAGTACCGGAAGAAGAATATAAACCGTACTTAAAAAATCCAACATTGTCACTAGGATTTAATCTTGACGGGGCAACAAAAATATTTAAAAAGTATGTCGTATTTCATACCGATAACAGAGCGCAAGGAGGCAGACGTATTCATGGTGTAGATTGGCAAGCAGTAGTAAGGCACGTAACCGAAATGGGCTACACAGCAATACAAGTTGGCAGAGATGACACAGCAATAATTAAAAACGCTATTCAGGTAAATTGCACCAATGAGAACTTCTTATCGTATGTAGTTGGTGGAGCGGATATGATGGTTGGCATAGATTCAGGTATTAGCCACATTGCATCAGCGTTTAAAGTACCTTCTGTAATTTGCTTTGGAAGCGTTGATCCAAAAGTTATCCATGCTGACTTATCGGATAAAATAATTATTCACAATCACGATGAAGGGGTTTGCGACAAGCCTTTCTGTTGGGGCAGCACAGTCGGGACGGAAGGTGTAAAATGTTATATTGATGAACAACTTCCACCATGCTCAATTTTCAAAACATCTCAAATATTGGAAGCCATAACTAAACTACATGACAAAAACCATAGATAAGATTGGAAGCGGGGAAATCTATTTACAAATAATGAAAACTATTTGTGGGGACGTATCTGACAAGTCCGTAATCGATCTTATGTGTTATCACTCGCCCTATATTCCACAATTAGGGTTTTCTGAAAGAACATACGTTGACATTCAGGATAGAAAATTAGACCACAAAGAAGAACAACAGTTTTTTGTATTAAGCGATGTGTTTGATTTTTTGAATGGAAATAGAAAAGTTTTTGATTTCGCAATATGCACAGACGGGATTGAACACCTATCGTTTAAAAGAGGTATCGAATTGATAACGCTGATGACAGAGCAATCTCAATCACAAATATTATTTACTCCGTTGGGAGAAAATATGGTTAATAAAAAAGCGACTCACCCCGATATACATAAAAGCGGCTGGACTCCAGATATTATTGACAAACATTTTAAAGGGTATTTTTCATATATCGTTATGCCTAATTTTCATACAACATTTGGGGCATTCTTTTTTTGGCGGCACAACAATTTAGATAAAACAAATTTTGTAAACGACATACTAAAAAACCTACAATGACAACAGAAGAAAAAATAGAGGCAATTAAAGAGGCTATAAGAAAGGCGGAGCAATTTCAATCCAAATTAACAGACGAAGTTCGTGATGTGCCGTTTTTAGGTAGCCTTAAAATAAGAGCATTATTAAATAATTTGGGTGAATTAGGAGAACATCTTTTAGAAATTGGTAGCCATAAGGCAGGCAGTCTGTGTTCTACAATTTTTAATAATGATAATCTAAAAACAATCACAGCGATTGACAGTTGGGAGTCTGATGAGACAAGCGAAGATAAGGCATACCCGCAATTTATAGAAAATGTAATGACATTCAAGCCAGCGTCCAGCGAACTAAAAGTTATTATGGCGGATTGTTTTAAGGTTGACTTATTAAGCATTGAAAATAAAATTGACTTGTATGGATATGATGCGGGGCATTCTTTTAAAGATCAAGAGATGGCATTGACTTACTACAAGCCAATATTAGCGGATGAATTTATTTACTGTTGCGATGACTGGACTTACCAGCAAGTTAAGGCTGGAACTTTATCTGGAATTGTTCGGGGACAATTTGAAGTGATTTTTGAAGCGGAATTGTTAAACACTACGCAAGGGGAAGATCTACATCTTAATGACGAGTGGTGGCGTGGGTATTATGTTGCCTTACTAAGAAAAAAATAAATCTATGGCTTATACATTAGGCGGTTCAATTTTTATTCGCAATGCGGTATTATTCGATTACAGTTTCAAAGAATCATTACTATCTCTATGTGAGTTTTGTGATCAGGTGTCGGTTGTAATGGTTGAAGGGGAAGATAGAACGTATGATTTATTGCAAGAGGTAATGAAAGAGTATAGCAGCAAAATGATCGTTACTATTCTTCCATCAAATGAATGGGATATGCAGTGGGGTAAAGGACAAAGCAAATTGTGTCACTTCTCGGATATTGCGATTTCAAAATTAGAAACTGATTACAATTTTTATCAACAGGCTGACGAAATTTTGGCTGAACGTTGTTACAGCGCAGTTAGAAAGGCAATAGCCACTGGTGACGAAGCGTTTTTGATAAGCAGGATTAATCTTTGGAAAGATCCATATCACAGGCTTGATGTGCCGCAAGAAAGAAAGCCATGTAGCACCGAGATTATTCGCCTTGCAAAAACACAATACCGTTCTTATGGTGACGCAGAATCATTAGCAGTTCCTTATGTGAACGATAAGTTTTTAAAAGAAATTGTAATGTATCACAACGGATTTGTTCGCAAGAGAGAGGTGATGAAAGCAAAGGTTGAAAATATGCAGAAAAATGTTTTTGAAATGGAGAATGCTGATGCGAAACTTTATCTATCCGAAACATTTAATCCTTATCTATGGTTTAGTGACGATGATTTAAAATTAATTGATGAGCCACTTCCCAAACTCATGCAAAGTTGGGCGGCAGAAAGAGTATATGAAGATTAAAATATTTATCTAACTTTGAGAAAACGATCTTTTCTTTGAAGAACCAAAGTCCCAATATCGTCCGTCTTGAGCAGATGCAGGACGGACTTTTTAAATTTAAAATATGAAAGCCATTAAGGGAAACATTTTATTTAAGATTGATGTAACGCAGAAAGAAAAATTGTCCTTTGCTGGAGATAAAAAACTTCACATAGAGCGTAATTATAATTTCAACCTCAGAGAGGATCGGGCTTCAATGGGGTACTGTATTGATGGAGAAAACATTCCTGCCAGAGCAAAAATATTAGTACACCACCTTTCAACAGAACCAAATTACGAAGTCCCTTACGCTGAATTATTTCTTACTGATGAAGAAATAAAAGAAGGCTACAAGATATTTGCAATACCAAAGGATATGTGCTTCTGTTATCACGATGGCAGTGAGTGGATACCGTGTGAAAAGTTCTTGATAACAAAAAGAATTTTCAAAGAATATAAAGGTGTTTTAGACGGCATCCCAACCGAACAGGTACTTAAAAGACTATATGTAGTAAAAGGATTTGATGACTATGAAGGAGAGCCTGCTGACTTATCTGGTAAGGTAATGGCTGTAACATTGAATAGTGATTACCAAATTATTTTCCACGATGAAAACAACAAAGAGCAAAGTGTAATACGAACAAGATGGAGGGAAATAGAAGCAATAGATTACCAAATGACAAAAGATGTTGAGGATGGAAAATATTTAGTGGGGATTGAATTGAAAGACGCAAAACCACTTAACCAAAATGTACCAATCAGTTGAATATGCTGAATTTGATTTTGCAGTTCTAACTTATATTGGAGAATTTATCTTTGTCTTATGTATGGAAACAAATTACGATACCGTTAACGGTGAAGTTTTATTTATAAATTTAAATTGATATGGCAGTAGACGATAAGTTGAATAGTAAGATTTCGGAGTTGGAAGCGCAAATAAAAAAGTACGAGCAAAACGGCCCTGCCAAATTGTATTACAGTTTAAACCGGAAGATGAATGAGATGGGGGAGTTGCTGAATAAGACTAATTTGGGAAACTTAAATTTGGACGATAAAGAAAGCAAATCCTTTGACAGGCTTTTTAAATTGCTGGAGAAAAGTCAGGTAATTAGTAATGCTGCCCAAGCGGTAAAAGAGTTTGCAGGAATAACAGGAAATGAAGAGGCTGATGTAAATAAACGACCTTTCGTGGTAGCAGATGAACGAAAGTAAACCACATAATACTATAGAAATATACGGCACTACCATATATCTTCCAGAAGAACCACCGGAAGAAGAAGTATATGGATATGGCAAGCCACGCAAAGAACAGAAGTGGGTTAGAGAAGATGTCCCTTCTTTTATGCAGGATTTGCCAATAGAGAAATCCACAGGCCGAGTAAAATTATCTACCAGAGAGCAGATTGAGTTTGCGGAGGAAGAAGTAAGGAGGTGCAAGCAAGGTTATCATTTATACATAAACGGAGTTATTACCTATATAACGGGCAACCATTATTTTTATTTAAAGTATTGGTGGCTGGAGGACGCAATAGCACCCGATTACAGAGATGTAGATAGAAGGTATTTCCTGTTTCTGAAACATTGGAAAGCGGTTCAGTGGTCTTTAGGAATTGTGAGAGGTAAAAAGAGGCGTGAAGGGGCTTCCTCTCAAGCGACTTCCAACTTGGTATGGGAGTTGATTTTCTATAAAAATACAAGAGGCGGGTTAATATCAAAAAGCAACATTGATAGCCGAGATACTTTTACGGAAATGGTTTCCTTCGGATATAAGAATTTGCCATTATTCTTAAAACCCAAACAAATAAATAAAGAGGATAGTGTTTCCGAAATACTTGTAGCGCATCCTGCATTAAAGCCGGGAGAATCCGAGTCAAACTCAAAAGTAACATATCGTCCACCAGTACTAAATGCGTATGACCGATCTCGATTGTCATACGGGCTATTTGATGAGTTCGGAAAGCTGGAAGGCGAAGTTCCGGCAGATCAATTATTTGCAATCGTTAAAAAAACATTGGTTAAAGGGGTAAAGCGGGTTGGATTTTGTGAAATGCCGTCAACGGTAAATAGCTGGAAAAAGGGTGGTGCAGCATTTAAACAAATTTGGGAAGGCGCAAATCAATTCAGTAAAGTCGGGAATGTTACTGCAAACAGGCTTGTCAAATATCTTTCTCCGGCTTTTGATGGCTACGAAGGATTTATAGATGAGTTTGGTTCAAGTGTTATTGAAGCCCCAACAGACGAACAATTTGAATACCTAAAAGAGAAGTGGCTGGAATACGATCCGTACACAGGTGAAGTAACGAGTGAGTTGACAGAAGAAGATATAAAATTAGGGGCAAGAAACTATATCACGGTAAAACGTAGAGCCGGATTAACAGGAACGGATTTGGAAGAAGAAATTCGCCAAAATCCATGTAATGAAGAAGAAATGTTTATGGCAGCAAACGTAGATTGTGCGTTTGATGGGTACGCTATAAATAATCGGTTGAAATATTTAAAAGACAATCCAATTTTCAAAAGAAAGATAATTTTCTACGAAAATGAAAGGGGTGATGCTCAATGGAGAGATATAAAAAAAGGCGAAGAAAGTTTTTGTTGGGAAGGAACTTGGTTGCCACCAGCAGGTGAAGAAAATAAAGTTATTAAAAATAGCGGCTATCCAACTCCCGGCAGAGCGGAAGATGGTGTTATAGCAATAGATAGTTATTCAAATAGTCAGGGAGGCAGAAAATACGGGTCAAAGGCTTCTGCAATAATTGGACGAAAATTCGATATGCTTGATCCCAATAATTCAGGGAAGGCAATATGGCACTTATACGGACGACCTGCCGAAAAAGATGAATTGCATTTACAGGTATTGCTAGCTGGGCGGTTTTTTGGTTATAAAATTTACTATGAGCATACCGCAGATGACTACGATGGATATTTCAAAGACAAAGGCTATCGTGGTTACTTGGGTGTCTATCCAATGAATTTAATTGATCCGAAGAAAAAAGAAGGCGACGATGTTGAAAGGCATAGGGGAACTCCGATAACACCTTTCAGTTTGAGTAAGCAGATGGATTACGGAGTTTGGTATTTCAAGCACTACTGTCACTTAATTGACTTTGAAACAATACTTGAGAACGCATTGATTTTCGATCCATACAAAAGAACGGAGTTTGATACGCTGGTTTCGTTTTTAATAATGCTTGCTTGCTTAATGCAACCCGCTTATGTAGTCACTCCGCCAAAAGATCCATTGATAAAATCGTATGGTGCGACAGGACGGAAAGAAATAATGAACCCTGCGGATGCAAGATTTTAGAATTATTTTTTGTTTTGGTTCAAAATGTTTTATTTTTACTAAAATATCCAATATTTTTTAGATAATATGCAATTACCAGCCAATAGCAATGATTTATCACCAAATGGCGGCAGTAAAAATGCCTTAATGGATTTCCAACTCGATCCAAATACAAAAAATAAATCTTCGGAAAAATTTGGCGAAAAAATAGTCCTTCAATGTGAGGACATTATTCGTAGTGGATATTTTTCAGAACGCAATCAAAGATTTACAGCAAACAGAGCAATGGCAGCAGGTCGCATGGATATTACAAAATTCATGGACTTCTTCAATATCAATGGCAAAACGAACTACCTTAATATAAACTGGAAATCCATAATGATCGTTAATACGATTATTTCCCGTTTAGTTGGGAGATGGATGACAAGAAAAGAAAAGGCAAGCGTTACTGCAATTGATCCGGTATCGGTAAGACAAAAGAAAGACGAACAGGATCAGGCTGAATTTCTACTCTACAATCAAAATGCAATGAGAGGGTTGGAGGAGCAAAGCGGAGTTCCACTAATCCCACAAGATGCCTTTATACCAGAAGATCAGGATCACTTAGATTTTTGGGCGCAGGAAGAGCAACGTATTCCAGAAGAAATTTTAAATGAGAAAGGCGTTAATACTGTTTTCAATGAAAGCGGATGGGAAGATGTTCTCAAAAGAAAGTTGCTGCATGATAGCGCAACAGTTGGCTTAATTGGTACGGAAACTATTGCAGATGCTACAGGGAAAATAAGGGTGAACTACTGCAAACCTGAAAATATGTTCTACTCTTATTCAGAGTACGATGATTTCAGAGACAGCGATATTAAAGGAGAAATTGTTTCTTACAAACTAAGTGAAATAAGAAATGAGTTTCCTAAACTTACAGTAAACGAACTTTTTGAAATTGCCAAATCCGCAAAGCAATGGCAGTATAATAACAAGATAACTTTCGATAATAACTGGAACTATCAAACTTACCTTCCTTTTGACGACTGGAATGTTGACGTGGTAAGATTTACTTTGAAAACATTGGATGAAGATAAGTCGCTCATTAAAACAGCAAAGGACGGTAGTTTATATGTAGACAAGCCAAAGAAAAAAATAGATGAAGTCTACCCCGGCAATGAATACATTGAAAAAACAATCTGGAATATTTATCGTGGCATATATGTAAGAGATACAAAGAAAATTCTTCATTGGGGTTTGGAGAAAAACATGATCCGACCACAGGATTATGAGAAAATAGGCGAAGCAGAATCACCATACAGTTTCTTCATGTATCAGAATGTGAACATGAGAAATTTGGGAGTGCCGGAAAAAATAGAAGAGCCAGTAGAGCAAATGATTTTGGCGAGATTAAAGATTCAGCAATTAGTTGCAAAACTTCGCCCGTCCGGTTATCAGTACGATATTGACGGATTGCAGGCAATGGATTTAGGTAATGGTATTGCAAAGCCACTGGAACTTCAAAAAATTACAGATCAGACAGGTAACGTTTATTTTAGAAGCAGAGATGCGGAGGGTAACAGAATTGAAAACCCAATCAGGGAACTTCCAAATGCAGGAAGTGTTGCACAACTACAAGCGTTAATCGAAATATACAATTACCACTTACAGGTTTTAAGAGATGAAATAGGTATCAATGAATTTGCGGAAGGGCAAACAATTAAACCAAGAGTAGGTGTAGAAAACGTGCAGACTTCACTAGAAGTAAGTTTCAATGCCACAGATTACATGAGAGATGCTTGCGTATCAGTAATGCAGCAAACGGCAGGAAAAGTTGTTTGTTTACTTCACGATTCAGTTGAGTTTGGAAGTAAGGCGTACCGGAGCATAATGAATGAGGCGGATGTGAAAGGCAGAAGTTTTGACGTTAAAATCGAAATGCTTCCAACGACAGAAGAAACTACCAAGTTGATGCAGGATGTTGATCAGTATGTAATTAATCATCCCGATTTTATTCTTTATATAAGTCCGTTTAAGATAAGAGAGATTGCAAAAAATAACATTAAGCTCGCAAATTTATATTTTGAAAAAGCTCAAAAACGAGCAATAGAAGGAGCAATGAAGCAGGCGCAACAGCAATCAGATATGAATGCTCAAGCGCAACAAGCAAGCAACGAACAGGCTGCACAGAAACAAATACAATTGCAGAAAGACAAATTGTATTTCGATAAGACAATGGAAGAATTGAGAGGACGTAATACCAAAGAAAATACGTTGCTTGAGAAAGGATTGGATATTTGGAAGGTATTGTTAACTCCGCAAAAAGGAGAAAATGGGACAGTGCTTCCAGTTACCACAGCGCAACTTCCACCAGAATTAAACGAGATGCTTAACCTTACATTTAAGAGTGTAGCACTATCACTAACACAAGAAACTAAAAATACAGAACAGCAAATAATTGAAGAAGAACAAGAGCGGCAAGCAATTGCACAGCAACAACAAGATCCTTCTCAACAAGAAGCAGCATAATTTTTAAACTAAAAAGTAATTTATGTCAGAAGTGATAACAGAAGAAGTAAAAACAGATATTCCTAGTCCGTGGGCGACAGAAAAAACAGAGCCTACTATCATCACTCCTGTTGTTGAGGAAGTGAAAGACCCTGTAATTAAAGAAAAAGACGAACACATAAAAGAAGATCAGCCGGAAATTGTAAAGCCTGATGAGCCAGAAAAAACTCCCGGCGCAACACCAAAGCCAATTCAGGACAGACCTGATGAAGTAAAAACCGATGTGAAGCCAGTTGAAAAATTGGAAAGTGTAGAGCCGTTAAAATTTGCGAATGAAGAAAGTGAGAAAGTATTCAATCTTATTAAAGAGGGAAAAACAGACGATGTTCTTTCAATATTAAATGAGCAAAAGAAATTAAAAGAAGCAGATAAACTTCCAGCAGCAGATATTATAAAACTGGAATTACAATATAAAAACAAAGATTTTTCACCAGCAGAGATAAACGATCTGTTTTTGGAAAAATACGAAATGCCTGAAAAGCCGGAACAGCAATCAATTGAAACTGATGAAGAATTTCAGGCAAGATTAGACAAGTATGAAAATACTGTCAAAAAAATTGAAGCGAGAATAGTAAGAGATGCAAAGCCGTCACTTACCGAACTTCAAAAATTACACAAGGAAATAGTATTACCAGATATTCAAAAAGAAGTTTCAAAAGTCGCAGAGCCAACCCAAGAGGAATTGGACGCTCAAACATTGGCAAAAGAAACATTCTTAAAATCAGTTGACGATGTAGTTTCAAAATTCAATGGTTACAACACTACTTTTAAAGACGAGGAAGTTGAATTAAAAGTATCTTATGTGCCAACAGCAGACGAAAAGAAAGAACTACAAACTATTGTCGCCCTTGCAGGAACAAATGCAGGTGAATTTTTACAAAAGTTAGGATGGCTTGACGGTACAGGAAATATCGTTACCTCTAAACTTGTCGAAGATTTACCGTTACTTCTATCTCGTGAAAAAGTGCTATCAAAATTAGTATCTGAAACGGGAGAAAAAAGACACGCAGCCTCTATAAAAGCTATTAAAAATATAGATTATAGCGGTAAAGGAAGCAATGGTGACATTGGTGCAAGCAACCAAGAAAAAGAGAAAAGTCTGGTACATCACTTTTTCAACTCGTAACAATATTTTTTAAAAACTTAATACTTAAACAAAATGGCAGGGATTCCTACCTCAAACATACCATCGCCTAACGTAGTATCGTTACCAGCAGCAAATTATGAACTCATTTCAGATCTCCAATTACTTGCCCCGCACTATTGGAAAGAGTTCGTGAATAAATTCGGGGAGCAAAATTTTACAACATGGCTCGCAACTTTTGGCGGTATGGAAAAAGTAGAAGGACGTGAGTTTTTCCACTTTGAAGATACTGGTAAATTAATGGCGGCTGTAACAAACAAAACAGCAGTAGTTGCACCAGCAGCAGGCGCAACAGTAACCGTAACAATTGCGGTAAATGAGCATTGGGACGGCGGTACTAAATCTCCAATTCGTGTTGGTGAAACTGTTCGTCTTGCATCAAATGGTGTTGAAGGTAAAGTTCTTACTGTAAACAAATCAGTAGACAATGCCCACACAATGACTATTCGCCCATTGAAATCAACCCAAGCGTTTGTTTCAGCAGGCAGTGCAAATTTATTGGCAGGTGAAATTCTTAAATTGGGTAGCAATACCGAAGCAGGTGAAGCATCAACTAACATTGATCCTCAAATGCCAATTGATGAGAAGATCACAAACACTACAACGGAAATCCGTGACGACTGGAATGCAACAGATCGTGCTGAAATGGAAAAAATCTATTACGATTACACTCCTGATGGTGGATTTATGTCTGCCGGAATTAATCGTGGCAAACAAGGTGCTTATACCTATCGTGGTCTTGTATTGGCTAATCGCCGTTTCCTGAATAACGTTGACTTCAAATTGTTATTTGGTGGTGTACAAACAAATACAGGCTTAAACGCAGGTACAGTAGGTACTAAAGGTCTTGTTCCTGAAATCGTATCTCGTGGTAATGCAGTTACTTATTCTTTGGGTAATTTGGGTATTTCTAAACTCCATGCAATCACTGCACAAATGGATGTTAACGGTAACCCTTCTCAAAATCAATGGTTGATGGATATTTTCCAACGCCAAGAATTTGATGACACATTATTCGCACAATATCCGGCAGGTGCTTATGTATGGGGTAGCGGTTCTGCTTCCGAAGCAGCAAGCGTAGCCTATGGCTTTGACAATTTCAAGATTGACAACTATATGTTGCAATTGAAGAAATATGCAGGCTTCAATACAGAAGTTACTCACGGTAAAACACCGGATGTTGATCAGTACAGAAACTTTGGTATCATCATGCCACAAGGAACTGTAAATACAAAATCAAACAATGGTGGAGTAACGCAACAATCTAAACTTAAAAACGTACAGGTAATGTACCAAGATCCAATGGGTGGTGGTGTAATTGCCAACGGAGTAAAAGTTTGGGAATATGGCGGAGCAGCACCAGACAACTTAACTGCAACTATGCAGCACACAGTTAGTATGATCACGTATAAAGCTGTTCGTGCAGCCGGGTTACAACAATTCTTTACCGTTAGCGGTAGTTAAATTAATGGGTAGCCGAACTAAAAATCGGCTACCCTCTTTACTTAGTAATCATTTAAAATTAAAATAAAATGTCAAAAATCACAGAGGACAAAATAAGCCCTGATGCTCCGGCAGCAGCGCAAGCCCCTCAACATTTAAAAGATGTTCCAAGTTTTTCACTTCCAATCACAGCACAAGAAAACAGAATCTTCCTTTTAACGAACGACAAAAGAAGGGGTACTGTAAGTCTTGATGTGGAAGAAGATGTTATTGATCCAAATACTGGAAAGCAAAGACGTATGCGTTTATTAAGAGGCGCACAAAGTATATGGATGGATGAACAACCTCCAACTGTTTTCCCTGCTAACTATGTTGCTAAAAACATTCTTACCCTTGAATTTAATAAAGGAGTTTGTATTATTCCAATTAACGACCCGTTGAAAATACAAGCAGCCGAACTCTCCAACAGAAATATTGCAGTTAAAAAAGCAATGGGAGCATTGGCAAAAACAAAAGATATTTATTTCAGAGAATGGAATCCTATTGAGCAAAACAAAGCCGCTATTGAAGAAGAAAATGATGTTATATCAGCTATGCAATTAGCAATGACAACACCAATAGCAGAAGTTATCCCTCATGCTCAATATTTGAACATTCAGTTTGCAGACGAGCAAGGTGTTCCGCTTGACGAACAAGCATTAAGAGCAGCCTATATCCGTGTTGCAAAAAACAAAGCAAGACAATTTTTGGATAGCATTCATTCACCAACAGTTAAAATAGCCCACCTTGTAAAGAAAGCCATTGATAGTGGTAAGATTGATTTGGGTAAACAATCTGGAGCAGCATATTGGACAGATGGCGGATTTATTTCAGCACTCCCACAAGGACGTGATGCAGTAGCCTACCTGATTGAATTTGCAATGACTCATGGTGAATCAAATACAGCCTTTCAAAATCAATTAAGAACATTGGTAGGTTAAAAAATAAGAATGTCAATAAACGATCTATATACCTTGTGGCTCTACATTATAGGGAAAAACCTGCAACAAGGTTATGGCAGTCCTGATGATTTTAATTTATTAATAAATCAAGGATCTCGTTCGTATGCCGCATGGTTATTAGGTTCGTTTCAACAATATACACCCGGAAGACCAGTGGCAAGAGTTGAGTTGGGGCAAAATTCAGTCGTAAGGCAGAGGCTTGCCCCAATTATTTATGGGTACGTTTTGACTATTGACGGAAATGGAGCAGCACCTTACCCCGGAGATTTTTTACAAGTAGATGCTATGTGGAAAACAACCGGAATGAATAGGATAAGGTACGCCGATCAACATAAACTTGCTTCTATATATGGAAGTACAATAGATCCAATTTCTACCAATCCAATATACGTGCTGGAAGATTCTGGTTTTGTTTTTTACCCAAGCAATACAGCAAATGCAAAATTGCACTATGTAAAAGATCCACCAGAAATGAGATGGAGTTATACTTTGGATAGTAATGGGCTTCCGGTTTATGATGAAGCAACAAGTGTCCAGCCAATTTGGGATCAAGTTGCAATTTTTGAAGTTCTTACGAGGGCTTTAATGTTAGCAGGAATAAATTTACAAACGCAAGTTGTAATGGCATACGCTCAAGAAGTTAAAAATTCAGGACAATAAAAATATAAACAATGGCTACTACAATAGACTTCACAAAACAAGGCAACCAAGTTCAGGTAACAACAACAGTAGATAGTGTTGCTGGAGCAATTCAATGCTTCGTTGGTTATCCGGTACGTTATTCTTTTAATACAGCAGGGACAATTATAAACGTTCAATTTGGAACTGCATATACATATAGTTGTGCTTTGACGGAATTAAGAGTTGCAGGTAGTGGTTCTGCTCCGGTAAGTGTAGCGGCAGCATTAACAGCTTTGAGTGCTGTATTTGGCGTGTTTCCTTAATACTAATTAAATGCAACGTAAAGAACTAATAGAGAGATTAAGAAGGCAAGTATATGGTGATTTTCCACCAGACGAAGCAACGATCACTGACGGGTTAGTGAATCAATGGATAATTGATGGGACGGCTCTTGCTGCCAAACAAAACTATCGTGACAACTTTCAGTTAGAAGGTGTAGCGTTTGTAAATAATTCTTTTTATAGTACGTTCAAAAATATCGCAATAACAAAAGACGAACAGTTTTTATATAAATTCCCGTTACCTGAAATTCCACTAGGAGTAGGTAGCGTTGACGGGATTTCAAGAATAATTTTCAAGGATGCAGACGGCAATAAAAGTTTTCCTGCAATTCTGTTATCAGAAAATCAAGTAGGTATTCAGCGTTCAATGCGTCCTGTGCCAAACAAAACATTGTGTTATCCAGAAGGAGGTGAGTGTTTTATTATTACAACACTACTTATGACACCATACACTGCGTCTGTTTCTATGATAAGTGGTGGTGATGCAGGGAATTTGGGTAGCACTTTAAATATTCCGGGAGATTATATTTCCTTGATTGTTCAATATGTACAGCAGCAATTAATTCTTGAAAGGAATCAACCCGTAAAGTCGCAAAATGACGGCGCAGATTTTGTTAGAACAACATAAAATTTAAAACTATGTATACTTTAAACGAAAATCAAATTGCATCTCTTTTAGTTTTTGAAGGGAAAATCCCAGACTCTATGATCAAATCAAAGGTAGAGAAATGGATAGCCGAAATTACTCCAACACAAAGAGTAACGGGTGAGCAAATGGAACAGTTAGTGGCGTTTTCTACTCACCTTCCTAAAGAACTCCAAAACTTTCCACAGTCATTTGCGTTGGCTGCAAAAAATCTTCCTGAAACTGAAAGGAGAGAAGCGAAAGAAGAAAATGTAGTATCAGCAGACCTTGTTACATTAGTAGATGAAAGTATTGAAAACGTAGCGGATGCCGATGCGCCGGATAATGAAGAAGAAACACTTCACAAATTGGGAACTAAAGAAAAGAAGAAGTCAAAAGATAAATCTAAAAAATAATGTCTAATCAGCATCAGAGTTGGATCACTTTGGATTCAATCATTTATGATTACATAAATGAAGCTGAATTATCAGAGAACAAATATTTTCGTTTGTTTCACTTAGCGTTTCGATGTTTTGAATCGTTAGGGTTGGATTTCTTTTATCAGATAAAATCGGTAAAACTCCCAATCAATGCTAATAAGACAGTAACGCTTCCGGCAGACTTTATTAATTACAATAAGTTGGGAGTGCTTAATGGTTTGGGAGAAGTAGTTCCACTGAAATATAATGAGAAGTTGACAACTCTTGCTGATTTAATGCCTAATAGAGTTACACAAACAGAAGCATCAAACTTTTCTAATTACTATTCTTATAGTTCACCAGTGTTTTTTAACTTCTGGAATGGGTCGTCATACAATAATTTGTATGGTGCAGGTAATGGATATATTTATGGTGGCGGATTTAAAATTGACAATCAAAACGGAGTGATTTTGTTGGACAATAGTTTTGGTTGGGACAATCTTGTTTTAGAATATACTGCAAGTCCACAAGAAGGCCAAGAGTATTGTGTACCAATGGCATTCAGAGAAACTATTATTGCATGGCTTGCATGGAAAAACATTGCCAACACAACAGTAAGAACGCACATGGAATTGGGGAATATTGATCGCAGACGACACGAATATTTTGAAGCAAGAAGAAAAGGAATATCTCAATACCACCCGTTCTATTTGGATCAGGCGTACATTGCAAATTTAGAAACAAGTCGGCTCGTTGTAAAAGTATAATATGCCACTACCAGCCACATTAAATGCAGGTTATATTTCCATATATGGTATTGGAACTAATTCTGTTAACGGGATTACGCCACCAACAGATAACTTTTTGTTTGGACTTGTGGATCAGTCGTGGAGTCTTTCACCAACGATTGCACAGGTAGGACAAACTGTTATGTTTGACAAAAGCATTGTTTTAGGAACTTTTGTGTATGCAGGACAAGGGTACACTATAATACCGGAAGATAAAATAATTTTAGTTGAATCACCACCGCTATGATTGACGTAAAGAAATTTGCAGGAGTATTAAATTCGGACGATGCGCCGGAGAATATCTTACCTGTCCAGCATATTGCTGCACGTAATGGTAGATTTCAAGGCGGTTCAAATGGTTTATCTTTTGAAAATATAAAAGGGAATTACTTAATAGCGAACGCATCTTTACCAGCAGGTACAAATGAATGTATCGGATCTTTTTACGATCAGGTAAGAAGAAGAATATTTTTTTTTAACTATAATAGCAATGGGAATAACGGCATCTACCAATTAAACGTAGAAACAGAGGCGGTTACAGTAGTCTTTATTTCCAATACAAATAGTGCCACAGATATACTTCGATTTAACTTAAACTTTCCTGTTCACTCCGTTCAATTAGTCTATCGTACCGAAAGTGATGGTGATTTACTTTATTGGACGGATGGAAACTCGGTAGACAATAACAGACCAAGATATATAAATATTGACACCGTAGCAGCGCAATCTCCATTTACAGAAAGCATGATCAATGCTGCTAAGAATGCGCCACTTGAGCCACCATTCGCAAGAAATACTGGTGGTTATCTGAATGATGATACGGTAAACGTAAATAGATTAAGCGGTAAGTTGTTTCGATTCGCATATTATTGGGTGTATGCAAATCTTGAAAAGTCTACGTTGTCTCCCATCTCATCAGTAACGCTTCCCGTTGACGGCGCAAATCCTGTTATTGCAAACGATCCAACAAAAAATAATTACATATCCGTACCAGTTATTGCAGGAGGAAGTGATGCTGTTAAGTTAGGTATCGTAGGTCAGCAGTCACTTGGTAACGTTTGGGGTGATATGTTTTTAATTGAGGAGTTGGATATGGATCAAAATGGCATTACTCCAGACTCAACTTATTTTTATAGATTTTATAATGACGGGGCATATCCTTCTTTAGACACTCAATATGTAGATAATTATTACGACAGAGTACCAGACTTAGCAAATACACTTGAATTATTAAATGGGAATGTTATTATCTATGGGGGCATAACAGAAGGTTATGATAAAATACCAAGAGAGGATATTGATGTTGTTATTGGTGCAGGTCTTGCAACAGGAGGCATAGCAAATACATATACCGGAGCAAGCAGCGTAATGATATTTATTACAGCCGTACAAACCGGAGCGACATACCAAATTGATTTTGATTATTCATCAGGAATTGGCGGAGATGCTTCTCCAAAGACTGCAAGCTATGTTGCTTTATTGGGAGATACAGTGCAGGACGTTGCCACCGCACTCGCAGCATCTTTAACAGGGGCAAACATAACAACAGCATTGTTAGGTGCTGGAATATTTAGCATTCAAACAAGTACGGGGAATGGGTCTATAACTAATTTGGTTACTGCTTCAACAGGAGTTAATGTTTCGTTCGGAAACAGTACAGCCGTTTGGGATTGGAGTAGTGGGCAGAGATTTGCGCTGATTTATTTTGATGAAAGAGGGAAGCCTATTGATATAATTTCTTATACAAAATCTTCATTAGACACAACAGACTTTTCGGTAACAACTCCCGATTATGCAGCGTATAGTGGTAATTCTGCTTATCCAATAATTACTGCGTTAATAAATCACTTGCCACCAGCAGATGCAGTTTCTTTTCAATGGCTAAGAGCATCATTAACACCGCCTCCTTTATATCTTACGACTTGTGATTGGCAATCGGATGCTGATTTTTATTATTATGGAATAGAAAACCTAACAACTCAATCAACAAAGGATACAGGGTTTATTCCAAGTTATGAATTTACTCCGGGCGATCACATGAAGATAATAGCCATCAATACGCTTGGCACAGGTGGAGTGAGTTATAACGATTATAGCCCACAACCGGATTTTGAAATATTGGGTGTAGTAGAAAGAACTATGACCGTTCCGGCAACTACCGGAAGATTTATTAAAATAAGAAGACCTGCTACATTCCCAACTCCAAGTCCAAATGGATTTTCGTTAGTTAAAATATATACACCATATTCAAGAGGAAATGACGACAGACAGGTTTTCTTTGAGTGGGGTACTCAATATGGCTTTACTGAAATTGCAGGAGTGAAATATCACAACGGAGAGGTATTTAATCAAACTGCAACTCAACCAGCATCTTTTCAATGGCTTGACGGCGATATGTATGTTGTCACAAGAAAATATTATCCGCTATCCAACTCAACAACCACACTTACTTCATTCTATACGTCACCACGATATAGTGAATATTTTGAAAGTTCTGTAAATTCAAATGGAAGAGGGTGGGTACTTGATGAGAATGCTGCAAGAATTTACAACCCAGTTCAAGTTCGTTGGGGGCAGGCATATCAGCAGGACACGAACATAAATAATCTGAATAGATTTTATGAAAACGATTTTGACACAGTAGATAGATCCAAAGGTGACATAAGAAGGTTCAAGTCGAGAGACAGGATTTTAAGAGTATTTCAGGATCGTGCTGTAGGCCAGTATGGAGTTTATTCAAGGTTTATAAGAAATAATAATGGCGGCAACGAACTTGTAACAACAACGGATATTATTACGGCAAACAATATTCAATACTATCAAGGCAGATATGGGTTAGGCGGTTATCCTACTAATTTATGCAGCAGCCCAATAGCCGACTATTTTGTGGATGTTATTAGTGGAAGAGAAATAAGATTGTCGGGTGATGGCATTACTGACTTGGGCTTGCTATATAAAGGACAATTTTATTTTACACAATTGGTAATACCATACAACAAAGAAATTCTTAGGGCAAATGGTAAGATAGCTAAAGTGATAAAGTATTGGGATAGTTTTGAAAACCAAGTACACACTTTATTGCAGGCTGGTACTGGAAGTGGCGTAACGCTGACTGACATAAACTACTCTTTTAATGAAAGCAGAAATGCTTTTTGTTGCGATGCGTATGACGAGCATCCAGAATGGGCAATATCGGCAGACGATGTTGTTTTTGTTTGGAAGAACGGCAATGTTTATAAGAGAAGTAGTCAATTTGGTTATTGTAATTTCTTTGGAGTCCAATACGATTGCAGCATTACAGTGGTGTTCAACCAAAACACAACAGAAAAGAAATCGTGGCAAAGTATTGCAGAAGGAGCAAACACTATTTGGCATTGTCCTGTAATTTATACCGATGCAAAATCGTTTGGAACGCAGCGACAAGAAAGCACACTTGTTCCGGCAGAATTTAGAGTGCTGGAAAGTATGCCTACTGCTTCATTTAAAAGAGATGCAAATAGCAGGGGCGGGAAAATTAATGGTGATTTTTTGAAAGGAGGCTGGATTGTAGTAAAATTTCAAGTCACAAACGCTTCCGATTATGTAACTTTGAACGACTTAGTTTGCAAATACATTGAATCCAATTTAAACGTAAGATAAAAACGAAAAACTATGGGACTCGATCCATTATCTTTAGCCACATCAGCAACCCAATTTGGGTTGGGTGCGCTACAATCTCTTATTGGAGGCGGAAAAGCCAAAAAAGCCCAAAAACAATTAGAGAATCTTCAGTCTCCTACTTACTCCAAAAATCAAGGTATTACCGATTATTATAATCAGGCATTAAGCAGGTATAACGTTAGCCCGACAGCCAGCGCAATGTACAAGCGACAGATGCAAAATATTGGACGCAATACCGCAACAGGATTAAGTGCTTTTCAGGATCGCAGAAGTGGACAAGCCGGAATATCATCTTTATTAAGAGGCGCAAACGATGCTTCATTAAATGCAGAAGTGGCGGCAGAAAATCAAAAGAACCAAAGATTTAACGAATTGGGGCAAGCAACAGGAATGAATGCAAATGAAGACGACAAAGCATTTCAGTATAATCAACAACAGCCTTACGAAAGAAAATACAACCTCCTTGCAATGAAAGCGGGTGCAGCAAATCAAACCGCAAATGCAGGCATCAGTAATATGTTTGGCGGATTAAACTCTATTTCGCAATTAGGAATGATTAATCAAGACGGAAGATCGTCAGGAAGTGGAAGCGGTAGTTATTCAAGCGGCAGTTCTAGTAGCAATGTAAATAGCGGGTTGAACGATAATTGGCTTTTCCAAAACAGAAAGAGAAAATATTAAAATGGCAGTCCAAAACGATAGTCGTCTTTATTCGGGTGGAAGTGCAGTAGTCAATACACAGCCCGTTGTAAATATGTATGCCCAACTTATGCTTCGTAAAAAAGCAAAAGAAGAAGCATTGGATGAATACGACAAGCAACGAATGAACCATATCAATGATACTGGTTTGCGGGATGTAGATCGTCAAGGATTAGATCAGAGAATTTTAGATATTCAGACTTACTATAATCAGAATAAAGATAAAATACGGAAGGGAAATACGCCAGAGAGTTATGAGTACGAAAAACTTTTCCGTAACACAACAGGATTTATAAATCAAAGCAAAGAAAGAACAGCGAAGCAAGATGCTGCAATGAAATTTTATCAGGAAAAATTAAAACAAGACGGAAGAATCCCTGATGATTTTATGCGGGATCTCGAAAGTAATGATAAGGGTATTGATGACTTTGATATTGATCCAAATGCTCCTGAACAAAATTCTCCTGCAAAGAGTAGAACTTTTGATTTGAAAAAATGGTTAGACATTCCTAAGCCTTTTAATCAACAGACTTTTATAAAAGGGATGGCTGACATCAAGAGAACTCCTACTCAAACTAGGTATGAGGCAGTTCAAGGCGATCCGTTAAAGCAAAATGAAATTACAGAAGAGGTGTTTGATAAAGATGCAAAAGGAGTTATTGCTTTTCGTGCAGCAGATAAATTCCAAAACAGTTATTCATTTGCGGAGACAGTTAAAGAAGAAATTAAAGATCCTAATAATCGGAAAGAATTAGCTGATTTATTTGTACAAGAATATGGCACTGCGCCTATAAGCGGAGAAGATTATGCAACAGCTTATTCGCTAAAACTTCTACAACCTAAGATTACAAAAACAAAAGCAGTTGACAATAAATCGGCTGTTATGGATAGAACAGAGGCGTTTAGGAAGAAAATGTTTGACCTTGCAGAGTCAGGAAGAAATAGTAGAGCATCAATGAATAGACAACAGACAGGGTTGGCTAATTACGACATTTTTGGAAACTACGAACCAGATATGAAGCCAATGACAGTTAAAGTTCCAAATCCAAATGGATGGGGGACGGTGGAAGAAGAGGTAGTGACTATACCGTTCAACTCTATTGATCCAAAAGATAAAAAGTTGATAGGTGATGTACGTCCTTATACCAACGCTGCCGGAGAAAAATATTTTGTTGTAAGGACAAATGGTAATTGGGAAGGAAATGGAGGGCAAGTTATTTCAAGAGTTAATGTGGCAAAATCTAATATGGATCAAACTACTGCTAATGAAGTTGGAAGAGGAAGATTGGATAAAAATATAGTTCCGCAAAATCCAGATGTTAGGACTCCAAAAGATATTAAGACTACAAAGATGACATATCGGGTAGGTGGAAAAGAATTTTCAAAAGAACAAATTGAGAAAGGGGCGAAGAAGAATAAAATGACAGTTGATCAATATTTAAAAGCAATAGGCGCAAACTAATATGGGTAAGTCAATTGAATTAGATGAAGAAGGATTGCCAATACCACAAAAGGTAAAGGTCGCAAAGTCATCAATTGATTTTGATGATGAAGGGTTACCTATTCCAAAAAAAAAAGAAATTTCTTCATCAGATTTATTACGTGGTGTCGGGATGGCTGCGGAAGGTTCTACTTCCGTATCGAAATTGGGGTCAGGAAACGTAACTCCGGTTAAACAAACTCCAAAACAACAATTATCCGACAGAACTATATGGGAAAGATTTTCCGATCAAAATAATCAAAACGATCCGGTTAAGAATTATCTCGATCCGCTAAGAAGTCGTAAAAAAGAAATTACTGAAACTTCCAATCGTTCCGAATCAACAGGGCAAGATAAGGTTAAGAAATTAGCACTTTCAAATGAAGTTAATAATATAAATCAGGCAGAGTTTTTAGTAAAAAAAGATTTATTCCCAACAAGGCATGAAGCAAAAGTTTGGTTGGCTAGAAATCCTGATGCAGATAAAAATGAAACGTCTGCTATTGCTAAAAAAATAGTTGACGATGATAACCTTGCAACAGCCGCTATTGCAAAAAATGGCGGTAATTTAAAGAAAGCCGCTATTGATTATTACGCTTCAAAAGACAATCAAATCGGAGAACACTTGCGTATCATGCAGCGTGACGGAGTAGAAATACCAAGAGAGTTAGAAGGCGAATTGGTACATGGGTTCTTAAACAATCGTACTGTAACGGAAGGTTCAAAAGAAAACCGTGACGTTAACAAAGCAGTACTTGAACAATCTGCAAACTTTTATAAAGAGTATCCTGAATTACATAATAAAATGCTCCTAACTAAAATTGCAAAAGGTCGGGAAGATTTAGGTTATAATAATTGGTTTGCAAACATACCGGGAGTAAAATCTTCCGATGAAATTGTAAATACATTAGCAGCAACAGGGCAATTAACTCAACAGGATATTGATTACTATAATAAAGTTACAAGAAAAATGATCGGTGCTGGAGTTGCAGATATTCCAACTCCCGGCTTGCTGGAAAAAACATTGCAAGGAACGGCAAACACTATTGGTAACATACCAAAGGCGGTATATGAGTTGTCGTTATTGAGAGATGCGTTACATTCTGATGGAGAAATTCTTGCCGCTAATCTTCAGGAAGATTTAGATAAAACACCAGAACCAGCATATAAAGGGCTTGCACATAAATTATCGAGTGCTACGGGCGACTTATTAGGAGTTGTTGCTCCAATTGGACTACAAACAAAAGCATTAACCGGACTGAATATTTTAAAGAATGGTGCGGCAGCATCAGAATTTGCAACAGGACTTTCATTCTATCACGATATTCAAAAAGAAGAATCAAAAAGAAATCCTGACGATCCATTTGTTGCTCACTTATCAGCATTGCTTCAAAGTGCAGTGTGGATGAAAGGAACAAAACTGTTTGGTAATTTATCCAAAGACTTAATAAAATCTTCTTCTCCTGAAATCAATCAGGTTTTAAAATCATTAAAGTCTGGTGAAATAGATAATGCAATAGCCGCACAGGATATTACTAAAATTGTAGCAGACAAAGCAGCAGGTGTAATTGGAAGTTCTGCAAAAGAAAGTGGAAAGATTGCAGGCATAACCGTACTCAATAAAACAATATCCGATATACTAAACGGAGAAAATCATTTAAGTGAAAATATAAGTCAGGGTGTAAATACTTTTGAACACATGATGATGGGATTACCATTGTTAGAAGTGGCAAAAACAGCAGGTGCAAAAAATATGACTGCCGATTACTTAGATGAAATGGCTAAGAATCCAGAAGCGTACCGTGAAAAAATTACAAGTCCCGCAGAAAAGAAAAACTTTGAATACTTATTAGAGGTAAATAAAACTTTGGAAGGCAGAGAGGATTTGAAGCCCGAACAAAAAAAGAAAGTGCAGTTAATTGAATTGCAGAAAAAAATATTGGATGAAAAAATAAAATCATCACCTTCCGATAATCTAGTAAGAAAAGAAACGAGAGATCGTGCTATCCTTGAAATAGAAGGGCAGAAAGAATTGGAGGGGATGGGCAATACTGATTTAGTAAAAGAATTTTTCGACAATGAATTATTAGGTAAAAGCAGTCTGGAAAATTTATCAGTAAGAGATGCAGAAGGCAGACCGACTAATAAATTCGATCCAAGTAAAGTAGGTGAGTATTTAAAAGAAGCAGCCCAACGATTAAATAATTTAGACAGCGAATGGAAGCCAAACAAAGTAGGCGATTCAAGTGAAGCAGCGAAAGAGGCTTATCCCGATGCTATTGCAGAGATCGCAAATGAAAGATGGAAGAAAGAAATAGAAGCAGCCAAACCTGCCGTAATTGATCAGGAAAGAGAATTGGATACGGGGGTAAAAGTTACTATGCCGGAAGAAAATAAAAGTCCCGACATAGTTCCTTTGGTGAAAGAGTCCGATAAGTTTGAAACCGTAAGAACAACAGAGGCTTCAAATGAAGAACCTCCTCTTCCAAAGGGAGAAACTATTGTTACATTGAGCGGCATGACTGATGGGGAAAGGCAGCGAAAGATTTCTGAAAGACAAGGCAGATCTGGAATAAGCGAAGATCAAAAGCTAGAAAATGATTTTGCAGATTTAGCATGGAAAGCAAATCAATTAACTTATAACTCAAAAGCCGATGCTCAATCCAAAATAAGACAAAGAGTTCGTGAGGAAAATGCGAAGGCTGGTTATGAGAAATATAAATATAGCGGAGTCCATATTCTTAAAAGAAGAGTTCTTCGTAAGGGTAGTTTGAAAGGTCGTAGTATATGGAAGAAAGTTTCGTCAGTTAATAATGATATTGGGAATCAATCTATAAAAAAGGATGGGATTGTATTACGTGACAGAGGCGTTGACTTGCAAAATAATTTCGATAACTTAGTAGATATAGCACCACTTCTTGAAGTAAAGGATGCCAATGGTAGAAATATGAGCAAGGATCAAATTGATTTGGCTTTGCAGGATGTGTATGATGGAATACCAAGTGTGCAGGCGGAAAGTTTATTGAATACTTTGGAGACAGCATTAAAGAATGACGACTTCCCAGTTAAAGACAATTTTGTAAATCAGCAAGTTCGTATTAATGATTTGATGGGAGTTAAGTCAGAAATAATTGGTGAGCCATTAACCGAAGATGCTATTAAAGATTGGCTTAACGATGAATCAAAATTAACAAGAGAGCAAGAAGATATTTTAAATTCTGAATTTCAAAACATACTAAATGAATATCCCGAAATCGAAATTGAAGTCCCAGTTTCAGAAACTAAATCCAGAGCAACAACAACAAGTAGTAAAACAGTTGAACCTGAAATTGCTGCAATCGAAACTCCAAAAGAAAAAGTAAGTATTCCTGAACAAAGCAAGGTTACTTATTATGCAGGTGAATTTAGCGGTAAGAAAGGGCAACCAGTAATGTACCTTACTGAAAGCAAAGACTATGCAAAGAAGTATGGTGATAAAGTTGTAGAATATGAATTTACTCCGAAGAAAACTTTGGATAAGTCAGACTTAGGGGAAAAAGATTTATCGTTTGAAGATTTAAAAAGTGAATTAAAGAAAGACGATATTAATGTTGACGAAAGTATTTTCCAGACAACCTACGACACCAATGAAATGCCTTTCTGGATGTGGGCAAGAAAGTATCCTGAAATAATGAATGCCATCCGAGAAAAAGGTTATGACAGTATTAAGCATGGTGAAACACACAAAGGGCAGGCTGGAGAGCAAATTGAAAATACAACCGTTGCATTAAACCCTTCTGATGTTAAGACAAAATCCGAAACACAAAAAACAGCAGCAGATGAAACCGTTATCCCCGAAGTTAAAGAAGCAAATCAACAAAGCGAACAGCAAGCAGCGACAGAAAGCCCAACAGTTGAAAAACCTGATACAAATAGCGGCGGAGCAGAACCGCCAAAAGGTGCGCCAAACGAAAAAGTCGTAACTGGTAGTTCTGATATTGGAGGCATTACTCATGCAGCAAATGAAGTAAGAAGGAAGGATCGTTTATTGCCCGAATACGAGAAAACACCACAGACTTTTGAACAGTGGAATAATGAAGCGGAGAAAAAAATATTAGAGGGTTACGATGTAAAAGATTTGATTACACGTATTGAGAAAGGACACGATCCAACACCAGTAGAAAATGCTATCCGTAAAATATATGTAGCAACACTTGATGCTGAAATTGCAAAAAATCCAACAGATGCTTTACTGAAAGAGCAAAAAAGATTTGTTGAAGCAGGTGACTTAGCTAACTCAAGAGCAGGTAGAAATTTAGTTAGTCTAAAAGGACAAGGCAGCCCACTTGAAACAATATCTGATTTTTATGTTGCTAAAATGGAAGCGGCCGGAGTTGACAGATTAACAGAACAACAAAAGAAAGAAACTGCAAAAGCATTCTACGATGTACAACGTGCAGACGAAAACGCAACCGCAGCAATGGAGGCGTATCGGGAAGAAATTGCAAAGTTGAAAGCAGAGAATGAATTGTTAAAGGCGAAGAAAGAAACTAAGAAGCCTGCAAAAAAAGAACACACCGATTTCGTAACTGAAAGAAAAAAGATTGCACAAAGCATTGCAGAAAAATGGAAGAAAGCAGGTAATGACGGAACTCTTTCAAGTGATATTCCTTTTAGAAAACAATTAGCAGCAATAGCACCAGACGTAGCTAAGTTGATGAAAAGCTATATCGAAGAAGGCATTGTTAAGTTGGAAGAAATCGTTAAAAAAGTACATGATGAATTAAAAGATGTTATTCCAAACTTACAAGAAAAAGATATTCACGATATTATTGCAGGCGAGTATAATGAAAAGAAGGCAACAAGAAATGAATTGGCTGCAACGATGCGTGATTTGAGAGATGAAGCATACTATATAAATAAACTTGAACGATTACTCAACGGTACAGAGCCAAAAAATGAAAAGCAAAAAGTAAAACGCAACCAGCAGATAACAGAGTTGCAGAAAAAAATAAAAGATTTTCAGAAGGCAGAGCGTGACGCATTGAAAGAACCAAAAGAAGAAGTAGATGCTGACGTTGCAAAGTTGGCTGCAATCAAAAAGCGCAATGAAAAACAAACCGAAGAAATAAAAGAACGTATTGCCAAAGGTGAATTTGAGAAAGAAAAGAAAAAGCCTTTTCTTGAAGATCCTGAAATGCAAAAGAAGTTCCCAAAAGAATATAATGCTGCATTGGACGCTATCAAAAAAAGAGAAGATGCAAGACACGAATTTGACATTACATTGCTTCGTGATCAAATGTCAAGAAGAACAACCGCAGAAAAAGCAACAGACCTTTTAAGTAAATCGGCAGGAACAGTAAAAGCGATCACAACAGGTATTGATGACTCCGCAGTGGCTATTCAAACCTATATGTCTTTGCTTACCCGTCCAAGAACAGGGGCGAAAGCATTTTATCAGCATATTCGTCAAGGACTATCTCAAAAGAAATTTGACAGGTGGTTAACTGCATTACATAGTTCTGCCGACTTCAAAGAAATGAAAGATATGGGATTGGATGTTACAGAACCTTCTTCGCTGATAGAAAGAGAGAAGGAGGAAATTTTCAACAACAGGTTTAACGGTACGGTAAAAATAAAAGGCAACGAGTATAAATTAATTGATGCTCCATTGCGTCCGTTTGAAAGAGCCTTTACTACACTCGGAAATGTAACGAGGGTTGTAGGTTACAGAACCATTTCGGCAAAATATAAAAGAGAAGGGTTTACTCCTGAAAAGAATCCAAAATTGTTTGAAAGTTTGGCAACAAGATTAAATACTGAAACTGGTAGAGGAAATGTAAATGAATATGTGGATAAAGCCAACAAGGTAATTACAATGGGTATATGGTCGCCTAAATTAATGGCAACTAAATTCAATATTCTAGGCGTAAGCGATCTTGCCTCAATATTTCTTTCAAAAGCAGGAACAAAAGGCTACTACCGACAACTTCATCCAAAAGAAAGATTGCAGGCTATTGCGGACGTTGCCCAATTCGCTACAACAGTAATGGCTACCAGTTATGGACTTGCATTAGCGTTTGGCGGTGATGTTGACAACGACCCATTGAGTTCAACCTTTCTCGACGTTAAAATGCCTAACGGTAAAAGTTATAATTTCTCCGGTGGATTTTCTGGCTATATAAGAGCCATGTCACAATTTATTATGGGCAAGAAAAGTCAAAACGGAAACAATGTAAATGTAGGGAGACTTGAAACAGGCGGAAGATTTTTCAGAGGCAAAGTTCCACCATTAACAGGTTCAATTCTGAATTTAGCAGCAGGAAAGGATTTTATGGGACAACCAACATCGGTACAAGGTGAGGCTGTCAAGTTATTGCCAATATCTCTGCAAGGCATTTATCAGCAAATCAAAAATGACGGCGCAGAATCTTTCTTTACGCAAGGCATCCCAACGTTCTTTGGCTTAAACGTCAAAAATGAGAAAGACTACCCAACTCAAACAATGAAAGTAAAAGATCCCGAAACCTTCAAAGAGTACAATATCACCGAAGATCAGCAGAAAAAATTCAATACTGAAAGAGATAAGAGATACGAAGAAAACCTGAAAGCATTCACCACAGGAAACGAAACCATTTACATAGATGTAAACGGCAAACTTCATATAGCAGAACCAACAACCGAAGAATCTAAAACATGGGAAGAAATAACCCCTGACAAACTATCCAAAGATCAAAGAAAACAACTGGAGTCAAAGGTAAAAGCAAGATCAACCAGAGAAATTAAAAAGGATATGTTTGGAGATGGAACGGAAGAAATTGACCAAGATTAAAATAAAAACAGAGTCCATTGGATAAATTCTAAAGAAAACAGTTATTTTTGATAAACTATCTAATATCTTGAAATTATGGCCGCTTCATTTTCAGTCAGCCAAAGCGCAACAACGCCCGAAAATGTAACAATTACGGATACTTCGACTGCTTTGAGCGGCACTATCACGCAGCGCAGGGTATTTGTTTCTGACGCAAATGGCGATTTTCTCACTGGTAACGCTTCGCAAGATTGGACACTTTGGCCGCTTGCTGATTCTGACATCGTTTTGGATATTCTTACGGAGTCAATAGGTGGTTTAGTGAAAGTTCAATGGCTGAATGCCTCAAATGTAGTAGTTGATGAAGTTGAGGATGTCTATGCTCTCTCGCAAATAGATAAACAATTTTTTTATTCATTATTACAACTGCAAGGTCTGACCCCGGGAGTTTATCAGGACACAAATTATAGCGGCAACCTCGCATTATACTGGTCTAATATAATTGGTGGTGACAATGCAGTGATCTATGGATCGGATATTTCAGCCGCCCAAAATTGCTATAATCGTTGCACTCAAATGAGGCTTAACCAATCCTTATACTTTTAAATAATGGCAATACCAACAGTAGCACAATCTATCATACGGGGTAAAATAAGTGGCTATTTGGCGGGTAATGACAATGCCAAAGGAAATTTGTTTGGTGGTAGACTTGCTGCTCCCGGTTCTATTTTGACGATCACAATGGTTTATTATGGCTTGATGTGGGGAAGTGAGGGCGGCGCACAAACAGATGCTTCATTGAGAAATGTCAGCAATTATTTAATCTGGTTATGTGGGCAATATGGCATGGAAGCGCAAGCGATTTCTCAAGGTGCTGGAGGTGGAACTGTAATACCGGGAACTCCTTCAAACGTACCAAACCCTTACGATTGGGAAGTTACAGCATTAAGCGAACCCCTTGCAGACGGAGAAAGTTCTGTTACCCTTGACGGTACAAATGGCACAATTGATTACAGAGGATATAATGTTGACGTATTAAGAAATGGAGTTGGGCAAAATACAACAAACAATGGCGGTACATATTTCACATTCAGCAGAGTTACAGGATTGTTTACGGTATTCCCTGCCGCAAGTAGCGGCGAACTTTTCAGAATAACACCAATAGGATAAAATGAAAAAACTATTACTAGCAATATCACTTATTATTCTTTGTAAAATATCTTTTGCTCAAACAAATGGTTCTCCGTTATACCCTATTAATCAGAACGTAGGTAACGCACCAACAACAATGGTGAATGTAAATGGATTGAAGATTAATGGTGCAACTACATTCGGCTTTTTTGCGGATACGATTTTGGCAAACCAGAATCAATTCGCCAAGAACTATGCGTTTGGTTATATTCAAACATTAGGCGGTACATGGCAGAGAAATTATAATGCTACACGCTGGATATTCATGCCAACAAATGATATTATAAATGGTATCACTGGTTGTTATAAGTTGATCAGAGGTGGTATAGTTACATGGTCTGGAAGTGGTTTGATAATGGATGTTTCACCAGCAGACTACGCTATCAATTGTACTTACTATCATTCACCACAAAGTCAGGTGACACTTGCAACAGCAGATCCAAGTTTGCCACGCATTGATTTAATTTATGCAGATACGAATAACGTAGTGGGTGTTTTGACAGGTACTCCGAATGCAACTCCAATTATCCCACAAGTAAATTCATCTTCTCAAATACAATTAACAGCGATACTTGTTCCGGCAGCAGCAACTACTCCAAGTGGTGTTTCTCAAACAGTAGTATATGATGAAAATACAGAGTGGACAAGTTCTAGTACAATGCTTTCTGGTTCTGTAAATTTCAACTCAACATCTTCTCCTTTTCACTTAGTTAAAAATGCAGTAGTATCGGCTAACTCAAGAGGGAATCTTCTTTGGACAAATTCATCCGCACTTAGTACTACCAATTACACTTCTATAAAATTATACATTAAAATAGAAGCACCATTTTTGGTATCGCCAAGTCCATTAGGTTATGGTGTTGGGTTGTTTAAAAACGGGTCATCAGTAACAGCATCACAGGTGATAGATAACTATGGGTTTAATCAGCATATATTTGATACCTACCAAGTAATAACAATTCCGTTAAGCGATTTTGTTTTTAATCAAAACACAACACAAGGCTCGTTTGATGCAATAGGAATAAAATTAGCGGGACTAAATGTATCAGCCATTCATATTGACTACGTTCAGTTGCAAGCAGGCATAGCAACAGGTTCTTCAAATTACATTACAGATGTTTACAGAAGAAAAGGAACAGACAGCGTATTCTATGTAAAGAATGGTGTTTCTCAATTTGCATTCATTGATAGTACAAATGGTGGTGGCGGAGGTGGTGGAACGGTTACAAGTGTTTCAGGGTTATCTCCAATATTTACTGTGAGTAATCCTACCGGAGCGGCAACTTTTAGTTTAAGCAATGTAAATCCTTATAATGTTTTTCGCAGAGGAAGCGGTACTGGAGTTCCTTCTTATGGAACTTTGGATACAAACTATATTCCTAATTTTTCAACCTATGTTCGTCCATTATTATCAGCAGGAACGGGTATAACATATAATTCAGCAACAGGAGTAATAACCAATAGCAGCCCTTCAACCGGAGGTACAGTAACAAGTGTTGCGTCAGGTAATGGTATGAATTTCTCTACTATAACAGGAACAGGAACGGTTACATTGGGTACGCCTTCAAGCGTTACATTAGCATCTACAAATTCACTTACTTCTAATTCGCATACACACGCATTCGTTCCGGGTGGTACAACCTTGCAATATATTCGTGGTGACGGTACACTTGCAACACTTCCAACTTATACATTTAACAATGGGTTAACTAACGCTGGAGGCCTGGTGCAGTTAGGTGGTACGCTTTTGCAGAACACAACGATTGACGGAAGCGGGTTTAATTTCACATTAAATAATTCACCCGCTATAACTTTCACTGCAACCAATGGGAGCGGAACAGGAGGCGTAGTGTTCAGACCTGATTCTATTTCATTCACTCCGCCATTAGGAAAGATGAATATAGATAGTTTAAGATCGTGGAGTTTAGTGTCGGATACTACCTATAAAAAAGTAATGACTTGGGACACAAGAAACGGTCGTTTGGAGTATTCAAATTGGTTTGGTAGTGGTGGGGGTTCTGCACCAGATTTCTTTTTGAGAAATACAGGAACAACAGGCGACAGTTTATTAATACCAATAGCAAGCAATACAGCAGGTATTAAGAAATTAATAGCAGGAACAAATGTTACATTCACCATAGCAGATAGTTCTATTACTATTAATTCAAGCGGTGGTGGTGGTACTCCGGCTGGAAATTTCGGTAACCTGCAAATAAATCGTAACTCCTTATTCGCAACTCCGGCAAGCGATTCATTAACTTTTAGCGGCGGTTTGTCAGTTAAAGGAACGGGAACATTTACAGGACTTGTTACCGTGCCAACAAGCGGGTTAAGAATAAACGCTACTACTGTTACAAGTACTGGGACACAATTAAATTATTTAAACGCAGCAACGGGAACAACGGGTACTACTTCAACCAATTTAGTATTCAGCACTTCGCCATTATTTACTACGCCAAGACTTGCTTCTACTTCTACAACAGGATATGTTTGGACTGCAACGGATGGTAGTGGTAACGGTTCATTTCAAGCCCCAACAGGGGGAGTTGCAGTTAGCGTTATAGATTCAATGCAATGGATTGATGTAAATAAAATGGGGGCGTTACCTGACGATGGGATAGACGATACTCCAATTATTCAGGCGGCACTCGATTCAGCCCATAATGGGACAAGGAAAACTGTATATTTTCGTCGTCCGGGTATTTATAATATTGACGGGGCATTACAAACATCAGTAAATAGCGTAAATCCAAACTGCCAATTATATATTCCTTTAACAGACAATTCATCTACTGAATACCCACGCATAAAAATACTTGGGTCTACGCCTCCGCACCTATTAGTTTCAGGATTTGGCGGCACATCACAAGTAAATTCAGGAGTAGTTTTAAAAAGCGGGATTATTGGTAGCGGGACAAAACCTTCTGTTATCGGTTCTCCGTGGTTCGCAGATACTTTTGGCCCATTAAATAATACTTCATTCGATATTGAAAATATAACTATTCAAACACGCACTAAGACAGGATCTACTCACATTGCACCAACAATGACGCACCTTAACTTGTCTTACCCCGGTCAAGTTACAGTTAATAATGTTAAGTTGATAACTCAATCAGACGCTTCCACATCAGTAACAGCAGTAGGCACAGGTACGGTTGGTATTATCCTACCAATAATAAATAACAGAGGCATTAATCAGATAGGATTAATTAATATCAGCGATTGCGATACTGCTATTGCTATTTCAGAGCATTTTTATGGGGAGAATTTATTTGTAGGAAACTGTAATGTTGGAGTGGCTGTAAGAAGTGGCTATCATGGGAATCATATTAATAGTTTAAGCGTTGAAAGTTCTGCCATTTCCATAGCAATTACCACTTCACAATCAGTAAGTGTAAGTATGTATCAGACCGAACATAATGCAGGAGGGGCATGGTATGACTTTGTGCGTGACGTAAATTTCGGAGTTGGTAGTTCAGGTATGGTTTATTCGGAACACGCACAAGTTGTAATTGGCGGGTCAGGTGCAACACGCTTAATTTCTAATTATGTCTCAAACGATCCTTCAAGATGGTCAATAGGATTACAGTGGGATATAATGTTTAACAGGGCAAACGCTATTGATGCAACAAACCCGGGGATGTCTTTTTTAGAGAACTATCATTTAGGATTTACCACAGCAAACAGCAATAATACTTTATTAGCCACAGGTAACTATGCAGGAGCATTATTCAGACTTCAAAATAATAACGCATCTGGTTATAGCAATATACAATGGGCTGACAATGCAGGAACAGTACAGGGGTATTTAGGTATACTGAACTCATCTGCGGGGGATTTTAATTTTGACAATGGGAATGGTGCAGGAACTTTTAATTTCCTTACAAATAATTTAAACAGGTTTAAAATAAATTTCAATGGGTCTTTAACCGCCCCATACATTCCGGTTGGAGGTGTTGCGGCTGATTCAGTCTTAGTAATAGATGCCTCTGGAAATTTAAAGAAAAGAAATGCAGCCGCATTTTCGGGCGGTGGTGGTGGTGGAACTCCGGCAGGTAATTATGGGAACATTCAGTTAAATAGAAATGGGCTATTTGACACTCCTGCAACTGACACGTTAAGTTATTCAACAGGCGGTGGGTTAAGTATCAAAAACGGCATAAGTATTGAAAATCCTAATAACAACTATGGCATTTCATTGGCTACTCCCGGCACAGCAAGAGGAAGGTTTTTCTCTTTAAATGTTGTTAGCGATTGGGTGGGAACTTCAATAAACTCGTCATTTAACGGTAGCGGATGGGTGCTTGATAACACTTCTGAAAACGGGGGATTTTTTAAACTTGATTCAAGAACAACACAACACGCAGTCGCAATTTATGGTATTCCGACAGGAAGTGGTACGCACACAGATGAATTTCAAATAGCTAAGTTTGACATTAGCAACGGAGATTTTACGGTCGGCCCATCCGATCAGTTTAAAGTAAACGCCTCTGGGAATATTACCAAATTAAACAACGTAACAACCTCTTTCCCTTCTTCTAATAGTGCAGGAGTGTTGACTAATAATGGTTCTGGTACATTGACTTGGGCGGCAGCATCTACTCCAACACTTCAACAAGTAATAACATCAGGATCTACATTAAGCAGCAGCAATACTATTAATGCTGGTGCGACAAGTTTGACATTTACTAATAATTCATTAGCAGGGGTTGGAACTTTGTTCAGTTCAACGAGTACAGCCGCAGCATCTAATGCGCACATTATACTTGGGGTAGATATGACTGGAGCAAATTCAAACAGCAATCAATTGACAAGAGGTTTTGTAGTTCAGAATCAAAAAACAGGGACAGGTAGTATAAACTTAGCAGGGGATTTTTATTCAACAGGTGGCGCAACAAACTATGCTATAAGATTAAGAGATGGGACAGAAGGTAATGGTAAAGTTCTAACGAGTGATGCAAGTGGATATGCAAGTTGGCAAACCCCGTCAGGA
>Ga0070686_100000103_pt1 | contig 58400 bp, 50 predicted proteins | sample KBSS23LmetaG_FD_65654 | JGI IMG/M metagenome (GOLD analysis project Ga0070686, IMG submission 65654) | Switchgrass rhizosphere microbial communities from Kellogg Biological Station, Michigan, USA - KBS S2-3L metaG | ecosystem: Host-associated > Plants > Roots > Rhizosphere ...
TCGGACAGTCCGACCCGCAACGATCTGGTTGTCCTGCTGCCCAAGCCGAACGGCAGAATTGGTGGCGTGGTTGTCAGAACCGCCAGCGGCAAGCAAATTCTTCTGGATAAAGCGTATGCGGGAGCGCACATAGACGGTCCCGACAGGATGCAACCTGTCGAATACGACGCCAGTCGGATGAAGCGAGAATTTTCCCCCGTGATGGCAGCATTGCCCGGCCGCCCTGTGGCATTCCTGTTTTACTTTCTCGAAGGCAAAGACGAGTTGACGCCCGATTCCGATCGTGAAGTCGGCCGCGTGTTTGCCGAAATTGCTGCCAGGCCCTACCCCGAAATTCTGGTCATTGGACACACCGACGCAGTGGGCAATGCCCAGTTCAATGATCTCTTGTCGCGGCAGCGTGCGCAACGCATGCGGGACGACCTGGTCAAGCGGGGTATTCCGGCCGAGCGCATCGAAGTGTCCAGCCGCGGAAAGCGCGAGCCCCTGATTCCGGCTGCCGAGGGCGTTGCCGAACCCAGGAACCGGCGTGTCGAGATTAGCGTGCGCTGACTTTGGCGACCGCATTGTCGGGCCGCACCAACTTTCCCTCACGTTCCGCCCCGCCAGCGTAGTGCCAGAATCGTCAGGTCGTCGGAGCGCTCGGTGTTCGAAACAAAAGCGCGCACATCATCCCTCACCGCGTTAACGAGTTGCATCGCGTCAGTCGCGCTGTTCGAGGCCTTCAGTACAGAGAACATGCGCTGTCGGCCGTAAAGCTCGTTATCGGCGTTCATCGCCTCGGTAACGCCGTCGGTAAACAGGCAGAGCGCTTCGCCGGGCAATAGAACGTAACGTTCGTAGCGATAAGCGTAGCGATCGATGACACACAACGGCGGACCGGAGTCGCCCTCCAGCCTGGTCGGGTTCTTGTTACCAGGACGCAGACAGAAGGGGGAATCATGTCCGGCGTTGCACCAGTTCAACTCGCCATTGCGCAGGTCCAGTATCGCGGCGAATACCGTCACAAAGAGCATTTCGGGGTTGTCGCGGGCAATCTCCACATTCGCGGCTCGCATGACTTCGCCGATGTCCGCGCTGTGTTCCATGCGTAGTGCCGCGCTCTTGTACAGAGCTTTGCTCACCGCCATGAAGATACTGGCAGGCAATCCTTTGCCCGCGACGTCGCCAACCATGAAAAACAGCCGGTCGCCATCGAGTTTGAAGAAATCGTAGAGATCACCGCCGACCGATTTCGCAGGCTCGATCAGGGCTTGCAGGGTGAAGCGCGAGTCGCCGTAAAAATTCGCGGACGGCGGTGGCAACATGCCCATCTGAATGCGTTGTGCCGCCTCGAGTTCGCCTGCGGCCCGCGCGGCTGCTTCGCGCTCCACTTCCAGCTGCTGGCGCAGTGCGCGGCGCTGGCGGTCGGCTTCCGTCAGCGTGCCGGTCAACATCACACCGAACAATATCGTGCAAACAGCGATGGGCCACGCGACGTCGACCAGCATCTGCTGCCACTTATACAGCGCAAATCCGGCCAAAAGCAGGCCTGCAATCAAAACTACGTAGAGCAATGCGGCCGTCTTCGGTTTTACAACCGGGACCGCGAGTATCAGAACCATGCCGGCTGTCAGCAATATCAGGCGCTCAAGATTGTCGAGAAATTGTGGCCGCTCCAATAGCTTGTTCTCGAATATTCCTTCGAGGATCTGCGCGTGAATCTCGATGCCGGGCATGCGCTGTCCAAGCGGAGTGGTTTGGTAGTCAAGCAATCCCATGGCGGTCGCGCCGATAAGCGCAATCTTGCCGCGCAACTGCTCCGAGTCGACACGATCCTTTATCACGTCCACAGCGGAAACGAAGCGATCTTCGTCATGCGGGCTGAAATGCACCCATACCGTACCATCCGCGTTGGTCGGAACGAAGATATCCCCGATGCCAATGCCTTTGACCCGATCTGGCTCGCCGATCGCGACGAAAGCAGGTGTGTGCGTCGCGATACGCAGCACCTCCATGGACAAGGCCGGCGTGAGCACACCATCGACCGATGCCAGCAGGGGAACCCGGCGCACGATTCCACCGCTTGGATCCACACTGAGCAGTCCATGCCCCTCTGCGGCGGCATCGAGTTGCTCGAGGCTGCGCAGCGTTCCCGCGAAATGACGCAGGTGGGGAGTCGGATCGCTTCCACGTATGCGAAACGGTGCCGTGCGGTTGCTGGCAAGGGCCGCACTTCTCTGTTCGATTCCGGCAATTCCCAGCGCAACACGATGTCGGCGCAGGCTGGTTGCCAGGACCGAATCGTTGCTCGGCAGTTGTGCCAGGCGCCGGGCAAGCTTGACATCGAGTCTTTCGATGAGAATGGCAATGCTGGCCGGCGACATCCTGTCTAGTTCTGGCATCAGCACGTCGACGCCGATCGCAGCGGCCCGATTTTTTGCGATTGCTTCGATGAGGTCGGCGATTGTCGTGCGCGGCCACGGCCACTGGCCGAGTTCTTGCAGGCTTTTTTCGTCGATCGCGACGATAACCGCAGGCGCGGAGGCACGCAGCCGCGGCGCGACTTTCTGGTATGCGTCAAAAAGCGCCATGCGCAGCGGAGAGAGGGCGGGCAGCGTTGGAAACAACGAGAGCCCCAGCAATACCAGCAGAATCGCGGCCCCGAGCGGGCGGCCGTGGCCGCCCACCAGCACCGAGCGCAAAGTGAATCCAGTGTGCTTGATCGGCGCCGCCGCATCCCGTTTTTGGCTGGCGGGCGTCAAACCTCGATTTCCATGCCGTCAAAGGCGGCGCTAACCATCAGCGCTTGCGAACCGCGAGTGAGTTGCTCGAAACGGATGGTTTCGTTGAGCACGGACTGGATACGCTGGTCGTCGAATGCCGGCTCGTGATGGAACATGCACAGGTGCTTGACGTGCGCCAGTTGCGCCAACTCGACGCCGACCATATTGCTCGAATGTCCCCAGTCCTCTTTCACCGATACCGCTTCGAGCAGCGAATACATGGCATCGAAAATGACCAGATCGGCGTTGCGAAAGAATTCCACAAACGCGTCGGTCTCGGATGGATCCTCGAGCTTGTGTTCGGAGTCTGTCGAGTAGACGATGGCCTTTCCGTCGCGTTCCAGACGATAACCATAGGAGTCACCCGTGTGCCGCTGCAGTTTGGGGGTGACGCGGAATCCTGCGATGTCGACGGTTTTGCCCGCTTCGAGCTTTACGAATTCAATGTTTGCCGCGAGCCGGGAGAAATCGACGGGAAAACACGGCGCGGATTGCTGGAGCCGGAAAGCTTTTTCAAGCACGTCGTGACAACCAAAAATGCGGATGCGCGCACCGGGCACGTAAGCGGGTGCGAAAAAAGGAAAGCCCATGATGTGGTCCCAGTGCACATGCGACATCAGCACATCGACTTCGACCGGTCCGGACTGCGGGGATGACATGATGCGACCGCCGAATGCGCGAGCACCGCTGCCCATGTCGCAAGCCAGGTAGCCGGCGCGGTTGGTTTCGATCTGCACGCAAGGAGAATGGCCGCCGTAGGTCTGCGAGAGGGAAAAATCGAGATCGTTGGCGATGAACGAGCGCAACTTGTCCGGCGAATCCACGCCTTGGGCAATGGCCAGTGCAAGGGCCGCTTCGATCTTGCGGCGGATATCGGCTGAGGTCAGCGCGACCGGGATGGAACCGCGCGTTCCCCAGAAACGTACCAGCATCCCGGCCTCTAGGCCTGGTAGGCCTTGAGGGCCGCAGGCGAGACTTTGGCGATCGCTTCGCGCACTGTTGCAAACGTCTCGAAAACCAGAGTGAAGCGGCTGATCTCGAAAATTTCTTTCACCACCGGTTGCATAGCAGCGACGACAACCAATCCGCCTTGTGCCCTGGCTTGTTTTTCCGCCAGCATGAAGCAGCGCAAGCCTGCGCTGCTGATGTAGTCGACGCCGGCAAGGTCCAGCACGATACGTTCCCCGTCCGTCTTGCAGCGATCGATGAAGGGGGCGACGCCATTGCGGAAATCTTCGCTGTTGGCATGGTCGATCCGCCCCACGGGCGAGAGCACGAGAACGTTACTGTAGGTTTTATTTTTGATATCCATTTTCCCGTTCCGAATGCGAGATCGGCAGGATGGCCGTTCATCGTTGTGGAGCGCGCAACGTCATGGCAGACCGGCCATGCAACGGCCCCCGGGGCGCATGCACTTGCCGCCGAATGCGCACGTGGCAGCCCACCTCGCAGGAACCTATATTAGACCCGAAAACGAAAGGTCCCGGTTGTGCAGCGCAGATCAGGAAAAAACAGGGAAAGTCTCGAATCTGCCGGATAGCAGTTGTTCGGTATCGGGGCATCCGAGCCAGCCGTCTATTACGCTGGCGTAGACGCGGCGAAAGTCTGTTGTAAAGACCAGATTGTCGCCCTCGTCCAGTTCGGTCAGGCTGGGCGGGCGTCCGTAGTGACCGCCCGCCACCGGCTTGCCGATGACATACATGTGGTTTGCCGTTCCGTGATCGGTACCGAGACTGGTGTTCTCCGGAACACGGCGGCCGAACTCCGAGAACACAAGAACCGCGACGTCGTCGGCGCGACCGATGCGCTGCATATCCGACATGAAGCCGGCGACCGCATCGGAAACATAGGTCAGAAGACGCTGGTGAAGGTCCGATTGTTGTACGTGGGTATCGAAGGCGTTATGCCGGTACGAGGTGTAGTAGAGTCGTGTCGGCATGCCGGCAGCAATAAGCGATGCAATTTTTGGCAGCTGCACCGGCACAATGCCGTAGTCGACGGGTGTCTTGTAGCCCGCCCAGGCGTCGCGCACCAGTTGCGAAGCCTCGCGCGCGCTTTTCGCGACCTCCAACAAGTATTGCTTCGACGCGCTGCCATCCGTACTCATGTCGGGCGCGCGGTCGAGCAGGGGACGCTCCTGATAAAGACCTTTGCGCCCGAATTTTTCCGGGTCGTCGAATACCACGGGCACATGTTCACGGGCGCGCACCGCCAGTGATTGCATTTCGTCGATATTCACGATGAAGTTGGGCGTCGATCGAGTATCGATCGCGTCGGCAAGCCGTCCGACCCAGCCATATTCTTCGCCGCTGTTGGGTGCACCGGTGTGCCAGTACGCCATAGAGGTGAAATGCGAGAAGGAAGGCTGCGCGTAACCACAGCCATGCACGATGGCCATTTTCCCGTCCTTGTACAATCGTTCGAAGCCGACCATTCCTGCATTGAAGCCGTAGTGATCGTCGATCTTGCGCAGTTTGTCGGGCCGTATGCCGATTTTGGGCCGATGACGGTAGTAGGCGTCATTCGCGTAGGGCACGAGCGTATTCAGCCCATCGTTGCCCCCCGACAGTTCAAGCACCACCAGAATGCGTTTTGAAGGCACGGCGTCCGCAGCCATGACTCGAGAAAAAACCAGCGGCATTGCACCGGCTCCGATACCTGCGAGGCAGGCGCGCAGAATTTCACGTCGATTCCAGATTTTCATATTCGAACGGTTCTCTTCCATGATTTGCTTTCTCCCGCCCGCGGAGCACAGGGCTGGTGCAATTTATCCGAGTTGATATTCCGGCAACGACAGAATCACGTGTAGCGTGCTGCGCAAAGGTTCTTCCAGGAAACTCGACGCGGCGGTAATGTCGGAGGTGCCAAGTTCCTTCTCCAGAAATTTTGCGATGCGCTCATGCGTGCCGGCATCCACCGGAACGGACACGAACCGCGCGAGCAGATAGTCAACGGCCGCGCGTGTGTCCTTGCAGCCAGCGTTCAGGATCATCGCGGAGAGGTCCAACTGGGCAGTCGCGCGTGGAATGGGTTTGACCTTCTGCAAAGCCATCTGCCATCCGCGAAAGCTGGCGAGCCGCGTGTTGAACTCTTCGTCGCGATCAGCCTGCATCGACATTGACGTCAACTCCTTGGCATCCGGTTTGGTGGCAGTAGTCACATCCAGACCCAATGCCAGTTTTTCGTTGACGGCGCCAATCTTGTAGTCGGTCAGGGGATAACGATCGGGCGGCAGGAAATTGATGTCGGGAAATAACGTGTCGTAGACAAAGTTGCCCCGCGCCAGCAACAGGCCCGGTGTAATCCAGCTTTTACCGTTCGCCCACCCCGCGACGGTCGGTGGATAGAGCAGTTTCTGGCCAAGCGCTTCCGTTACGTCGTTGAAATCAGGCACGCCCGGCACTTCCGTGAGCCCCATCTTTTTGTAAGTCGAGATCACCAGCTCGACCGGCGACTTGATGTGAGTAGCCATCGTGGCCGGGCTGTAGAAGTCCCGCGACAGAAATATCGTCTCCAGTAGCGGGGCGATCTCATAGTTCGATTGGCGCAGTCTCGCTCCCAGTTCTGCGCGCAACTCCGGCGATAAGTCCTGGCGCGCGAAAAAACGGTAGATCTTGCCCGCGACGTGCTCACCGGTAACCGGCTGCGCCAGAATCACGTCGATCACGTCGACACCGTCAAAGGTGCCGCGTTTGCCGAAAAACGTCTTGGGAGTCGCGTCGTGTTTTTCCGGTGTTACGACGAAGTCGAGATCCACGAAATTCCATCCCGTGAAGGCTCGCGCTGCTTCACGGATGTCGGTTTCGCTGTAGTTGCCGACGCCCATCGAAAACATTTCCATGATCTCGCGCGCGAAGTTCTCGTTTGGCGCGCCTTTCACGTTCACGCCGGCGTCGAGGAAGGCAAGCATGGCAGGGTCCTGCGCGACGCCGATCAACAATTCGCGGAAGTTGCCGGCGCCATGGGAGCGGAACAGTTCGTTCTGCTTGAGCATTTTGCGATAGTCGCGGACCTTCTCTTCGCTCGTCGCGAAATAGCCGTGCCAGAACAGCGCCAGCTTTTCTTCCAGCGGCCGTTCGGTGGTGAGCATGCGATTGGCCCACCAGTAGGCGACGCGATTTGTCTCGAGGCGGCTGGCGCGCAGCCAATAGAAGAACTTGTTCGCCACCGGTTGCAAGCGGCGATTGCCGGTTGGCTTGACCTTGACGCCCATCGATTCGCCCGTATCCTTTGCCAGATCGGTGGCTGCGGGCCGCGATACGGGAAAGGGCTCAAGACCGGGATCATGTACCCCGGAATGATCGAAGGCGGGAAGGTCGTTCGCGATGTCTTTGTGATAGATCAGTTGCCGGACCGCCGTTTCCGGCGTCATCGCGGCGAATTGCGCAATTTCCTCCGGGGTGGCGCCGAAGCCGGCGCGTTCCAGCAGATGGGCCGCTCGCTCGGCATTCCAGTCGTCATGGCCAATAGGGGTCAGATCGCCGGTCCAGTCGGCTGCCCTCACGCAGACCAACGGGGAAAGAAGCACGGCTAGCAAAGCGCAACGGCTAATGACACGACGTGTGATCATGCGTGGATCCTTGTGTGATTCGAAGCCTTCCGGAGGTGACCGTGATTTTCGACCAAATTTATCCAGGGGACCCTGAGCAAAACTCGGAATTGCGATTCATGATTATCATGACGAAGCTTGACGCCACACATGCGCGGGAGTAGTTTCCTCGCGCCCTTGAAACAAAAACCAGATTATCAGCCGCTTTGCCGCTTTGGGTACCACCTTTTCTCTGCTCGCGGTCGGTTTCTTTCTCGGAATGCGCCATGCGACCGACGCCGACCACGTGATCGCCATCTCCACTATCGTCAGCCGCCAGCGCTCGATGCGCAGTGCCGCCATGATCGGCGTGCTGTGGGGCGTTGGCCATACTTTGACGGTTACGCTGGTCGGCGGGGCAATCATCGTGTTCACGATCACGATCCCTCCGCGCATGGGCTTGGCGATGGAGTTCGCAGTCGGCGTGATGCTGGTGCTGCTCGGTTTTTTGAACTTGACCGGGTTGAACCAGTGGATACGCGACAATGTGGCGCCAGGCTCATCGCTCCACGGCCATACCCATGCGCACGGCGATTACGCTCACAGCCACGTGCACGGGCACGGACAGACAGCACACGGCCATAACGAGCAACAGACGCCCCAAGCCTGGCTCGATCGCAAATTCGGCGGCATCGGGCTGTACCAGTTGGCGCGCCCCCTAGTGGTCGGCATCGTGCATGGCCTTGCGGGTTCCGCTGCCGTGGCATTGCTGGTGCTGACTGCAATCGAGGATCCGTGGTGGGGAATGGTGTACCTGCTGCTGTTCGGCGTGGGCACCGTTGCGGGCATGATGCTCATCACCGTGGCCATAGCCGCCCCTTTTGCCTACTCCATGGGACGCTTTCCGCGCTTCAACGCTTATCTGCGCGTTGCTTCCGGTTTGCTGTCGCTCGGTTTCGGATTGTTTTTGATCTACTACATCGGGTATGTGGATGGACTGTTCGGAAATAATCCGACGTGGACACCCCAGTAAGATAAGTCATTAATTCGTAGGAGTTTGTGTAGTGCGGCGCAGCATTGACGCTCCTCCGTTACAGGGTTAGATTTTCGTGATGCATACAGAGGTGAGCGGGTCGCAGCGTACGGCCCGGGTCGCAGCAATCAAGGGGTTTGGTGTTGGCGCATTGGTGGTGGGTCTCATTGCGCTGATGGCGGTGGCGGCGATACGCGAAACGGCCAAACCAAAACCACAGCAAGCAGCAGCCAACCCGGAAGCAACGCGCTCGGAGCGTCCTGCAGTAACGGCTGAGGAAGAAACTTACGCGCGCGCTTTGTGGCCGATCCACGCGCAAGTCAAACAAGACGCAGTAAAAATGACTTTTGCCGGGCTGGCGTACAAAATGGGCGACATCAAGAAAGAGGCTGTCAGACAACGCGTCGCTCCGCTTAGCCCGATGTTCGACTCCGCCGCGGCAGCGCTGAGCAAACTGAAGCCACCCCCGTCCATGTCGGGGTTGCACGCCGAGTATCTGCAGGCCATTCGGCTCTACCACGACGCATCGGTGATAATGGTCAAGATAGCGGAGGACGATCGCGACACGCACCTGGTCGAAGCGCAGGTGATGTCGGAGAAAGCTTCGGGATTGACACTCAAAGTCGGTGAGACACTGTGGCCTGGAGAATTCAAGCCCAACTGATTCAGCAACAAGCCTCCGGGGGCAGAAGTGACCGGAACGATGGTAAAGAGAAGCAGTAAAGCAAGCAGTCCAATCGTCAAGGAGGGGTTAGAAGATGAAGAACAGTCTAAAAACGGCAATGATTGCAGCAGGGTTGGCGGCGTCGGCACTGGCGGCTCCTGTCGCCCAGGCCGCAGATGTATGTTCCGTATGGCTGGTTGAAAACAGCCGTTTTATGGGCGTCCCATTTGGAGCGTTCATGCCGGATCGTGCGTTCGTGCCGGGCAGCACCAACAAGAGCAACAACATCAATACCGTTGATCTGCCGGTCAACGTGGGCGTGATCAAATGCGGCAACGAACTAATGCTCTATGACGCCGGCTGGAATCAGACCGACTATCACAAGGCGACCGGGACGGATCACTGGTCGCCGCTGTCCAAGCAGATTGCCCAGCTTGGCTTCGACGCGAAGGATGTCAAGAAGATCATCGTGGGCCACGGTCACTGGGATCATGCTGGTTCGCTGGACGAATTCCCGAATGCGGTGTTGTACATCCAGAAGGAAGAACTGCGCGGAATCGAGTGGGCGTTGAACTATCCGCACCCACGCATCAGCGCGGTGAACGATTCACCTGGCGGTTGCGCCCGTACCCCGGCCTGCGGTTACCCGTCCAAGACCATGGACTCGATTTATGGCAAGGTGCTCAAGGGTAAGGCAGTGATCGTGGACGGCGAGGCGGAAGTGATTCCGGGAGTGAAGATACATCCGGCTTTCCGCGCTCACACGGCCGGATCGCAGTTGCTGGAAGTTCCCACGGCAATCGGCAAGCTGGTATTCGGCAGCGATGCTTACTCGTCCTGGGAAGGCATTCGCGACTGGAATATCGCCAACCCGCAACAAACCGACACGGTGCAGCAGTTCCTCGCCTATGAGCAGTGCTACAAAATCACCGGCGGCTATCAGAACTGCGTGTGTGCCCACGAGCCGCTTTCCTACACCGATGGCTATCCGCTCACCAAGAATTCCTGGGTGGGGATGAATGGTGGCCGGCTGGCGGAAGTCACGCTCGCACCCGGAGAAAAGTCGCGCAAGAAGTAATTGGCCGACGCAAGGTAGTACACTTCAATTCGAGGAGCCGAGTTCGGCTCCTCGAATTTTTTTTGGTCGCACTCTTTTATATTCACTCGCGTTCATCACTGACCGTCGTGTTGGCTCGAATCGCATCGCTTTTGCTCCTGCTGCTTGCGGCGAGTTTGCCTCTGCCGGCCAACGCGCACGATCCGAGCGCATGGGGCGGATTGTTTCGATCGCGTGATTTTGGAGCGAACTGGTTTCCCGCCGATGCCGGCCTGTTCATTGGCGGAGCGCTCGGTGTCGCTGTCCATCCGCGAGATCCGGCCCAATTGCTCTATGGCACGGACGCACGCTTGCTGCGGTCGAACAATGGCGGCCGCGATTGGTCGACCGAGGCGGCAGCGACGATGTCAGGCGCGGTGTTTGCCGTGGCATTCGACGCTGACGGCAAAGGGGCGCTGGCATCGAGTGGCACACGAATTTTCTACAGCGATGGCGGCCGGGATTGGCACGATACGCTCGCGCCCGGGGGGGCAGCGCCTGCGCGCGCTTTCGTGCACAGTCTCGCCCTGCCGAATCGCGTTTATCTCGCTGGCGCACGGGGCCTGTTTTTGAGCGACGACCGCGGTCGTTCGTGGGCCCGTGCGGGTGAAGGCGCATTGCCTGAGAGCCCGGCAATCGCGCTGGCAGTACTGCCGGGTTCGCCGGAAAATGTTTATGCGCTCGTCGATGGCACTCTGTGGGTCAGCGCCGACGGCGCGCGTTCCTGGACAACGCGCACGAGCGGTCTGCCCGCCGGACATGTCGAAGCGCTCGCTCAAGATCTGAAAAAGGCGACGCGCCTGTGGGCGGTGGCGTCCGCCCAGGTATTCGTGAGCGATGATGCGGGCGCTACCTGGACGGCATACGGGAAGGCGCTTCCCGATCCTGGTATTTCGGTGCGTGGGATCGCGGTTTCGGAGGATGCAAAGACCCTGGTGCTCGCCACTCATCGCGGCGTAATGCGCAGCAGCGATCGCGCCGACAGTTGGGTTCAGGTTGAAAGCACGCTGCCTGTGCATCTGGAATCGGGCCTGTTGCTGCGCGATCCGCACGACTCGCCGACGCTGTATGCAGGTTTTTCCTTGACCCCCTATTCGGAAATGTGGCGGCGTGCCGAACAGGGCGGCTCGTTGCTGGCGCAGCTCGACCCAATTAGCCTCGCTGGCGGATTGGCATTTCTGGTGACGTTGCTCGTTGTTGGCGTATTGGCCACGCGTTGGCTCTTGCGCCGTCACCGCGACACCGGCACCGCCCCCCGTTTACGTTGAAGGAACACATTCGATGAGCAAAGTATTTTCGCGGAGCAGGCTGATATTGATTGTCAGTGCTGTCATAGCCGTCATTGCTGCAACGATGTTCTCTCGCGCGAGACCGGGCGGCGAATTCGTAGAGTATGCGATGACGGTCGCGAGCGATATTCCAACGGCAGTAGCGGCGGGACCCGACGATACCGTGTGGTTCACGATCGGTTTCGCCGATGCCGTCGGAATGATCCAGGACGGCAAGGTACAACGCCTGCCCAAAAGCAAAAAAAATGTTGAGCCGGTCGGCCTTGCCGTTGATGCGCAAGGCGCCGCGTGGTTCGTCGATCCAACTGAAGTGCAGATCTCGCGCATGCTGCCCAGTGGAGAGATCAAGTCCTTTCCGCTGAATACGCCGATCGCGCGACTCGGACGGCTGGCAGTGGCCCCCGACGGAGCGGTGTGGTTCGCTGAAAGTACCGCATACGGATTCACCCGGCTCAAGGACGGCGAGTTGACCCGCAACGTGCCAAAATCGGCACGCGGCGGTCCATACGGTGTCGCGGTGGACGCGAAAGGCGTTGTGTGGGGAACCTTGCAGGGCGGCAATACGCTCGTGAGAATTGCCCCGGGAGAGCAGATTACCGAGTACGAGATTCCCACGGCAGGAAGCTCGCCCAGCGATATCGCAGTCGATGCGTCCGGCAACGCGTGGTTCGTCGAGTTCCGCGGCAATAAGATCGGGAAATTCGGCGACGGCAAGTTTTCCGAGTTCGCCGTGCCTGGTGAGTGGTCTGGACTGTCAGGAATTGCCGTGGCAGCGGATGGAACCGTGTGGTTCGGCATGCTGCGTGCTCACGCTATCGGCCGGCTGCGCGATGGTCAGTTCAAAATTTTCGAGTTGCCCCGCAAGGATGCGCGCCCCTATACCATCGCCATCGACGCAAGAGGCAACATCTGGTACGCCGACATCAGCGGCTATGTCGGAATGCTGAAAGCGGGCGCTGCGAAGAAATAGCAATGAGGGCGTGAATATCGTGAATGACGCGAAAATCGTGAATGTCGCAACGGCGATCTAGCAAACTCCACGTCTCACTTCGCGCAGGGCGCGGCTAGCAGGATGTGCGGTAGGTATTCGAAAACGATTCACGCCATTCAGGTATTCACGATATTCACATTGTTCGCGACATTTCACGTCAGCGAACTAAGCGTGCGCCACGCGCCGAACGACAGAATTGCGCCGACGACGACGATCAGCAGAGATGTTCCCACCTGAAGCCGCATCGCCCATGGCCCGGCGAGCCAGTCGAGAATCCTCTGTCCCACCTTGGCTGCAACCACGCCGACAACTACCAGCGTTGCGGCAAAGCCGACGCTGAACACCACGACGGTCCCCAATCCCAGCATGACTTTTCCTTGTGCAAGCGCGTTCAGCAGTATCGCGAGCGCAGCTGGATCGGGCAGCAGTCCCCCGGCCACGCCCAAACCGATCAACACCCATAGGCCCGGACGATTAGTGGTCGCGAGCTTCAGATCGTGGGTGTGCTTGAAACCCCAGCCGTGGCTGTGAAAGCCGGCTTCTTCGTCATGCGTCCCCGTGGGGCCATGCGTGTGCTCATGCACATGATCATGAGCGTGGGCTGCGCCATCCGCGTGATCGTGAGCGTGATGAGCATGATGGCTGTGCCCATAACCGTGGCCGTGATCATGCATGTGCGCCCTGAATTGCATTGTGGCGGGGTAGGTTGCAGGAGTGGCCGGCTGAGTGGGTGGCACGCCCTGTAGTTGCATGATCAATTCTCTTTGCGTCCACAGGGTCCACAAGCCGATAACGATCACCAGCAGGCCGGTAATCATCGCCAGCCATGCTTCGATTCGTTGCGGGACCATCCCCGGCATGCCGATCGAGGCCAGGATGCCTACCAAGACGATGCCGCTGGTGTGCGAGAGCGTGACGAATATGCCCAGGACTACAGCGTCCACCGGCCTGCCTCGCGCACCTACAATATAAGCAGCCGCGATGGTCTTGCCGTGACCAGGTGTGGCAGCATGAACGGCGCCGATCCAGAAAGCGGAGGCGAGGTAGATCAAAGCATCAGCCATGGGAGATGGAACAGAAACGCAATTCGTTATAGTGAGGGCCGGGGGAGAATAGGTGCCGACTTGCACTCTGTCAAGGCGCCGTAGATGCGGCACAAATCGGTTTACACTAATTACATAGAAACGTCCGTCTCGACTGGACGCGCCACATCGCGTCAACTTGCATCGAGGCCTCAATAAGGACGTGTTTTGGAGGAAAAAAATGATGCGCCACATGTTTATCCTCGTTTTTTTGCTCTGTGTTTGTACCGGAACAGTGGCCGACACGCGCAAGGGATACGAAGCCTATACCGTTGGTAACTACAAAAATGCCGTCGAGGAATTCCGCGCGTCCGCGCAGCAGGGAGATGCGCTGGCGATGTTTTATCTCGGCGAGAGCTATTACAACGGCCGTGGCGTGGTGCAGGATTATCCGGAAGCCGTCACGTGGTACAAGCAGTCGGCCGCAAAGGGGCAGGGCGAAGCCCAGGAGACGCTGGGCACTCTGTACTTTTTCGGCAAGGGCATCAAGCAAGACTACGCGGAAGCGGCCAAGTGGTACGCGATGGCTGCGAATCAGGGGCGCGTCTATCCGCAGTATCTGCTCGGTTATTCATATGAACAGGGTAAGGGCGTAGCCCAGGATCAGGCGCAGGCAGCGCAGTGGTACCGCAAGGCTGCGGAGCAAGGCAACGCTGACGCGCAGGAAAGCCTTGCCTCGTTGGTTTTCTTCGGGCGCGGCGTCCAGCAGGATTACGCGGAGGCGGCAAAATGGTACGCAAAAGTCGCCGAACAAGGTCGTGCGTATCCGCAATATCTCATGGGCTGGATGCACGACCAGGGCCGTGGCGTGCAACAGGACTTCGGCAAAGCGGTCGAGTGGTACAAGAAGGCCGCGGATCAGAATGACGCGCGTGCGCAAGCGAGTTTGGCTTTTCTATACGCCTCGGGCAAAGGCGTCCCGCAGGATGACGCGGCGGCAGTGAAGTGGTACGAAAAAGCCGCTGCACAAAACGAATCGTCGGCATTCCCTGGCCTCGCCTGGGCTTATTATCAGGGCAAGGGTGTTCCCCAGAATTACGCCGAAGCGTTCAAGTGGTTTCGCAAGGCTGCCGATGGCGCGGATGCGCAATCGAAATACATGCTCGGCTATCTGTATGAGGAGGGCAAGGGCGTGCCGGTTGATGGCAATGAGGCAGCCAAGTGGTACAAGCAGGCTGCGGATGCCGGTTCCCCGGAAGCACAGGAAAGTCTCGGCGCATTGTATTTCTTCGGCAAGGGCGTGACGCAGAACTATGCAGAAGCCGCGAAGTGGTACAAGACGCCCGCGGAAAAAGGCAGCACATACGCGCAGTACCTGCTCGGCTATCTATACGAAGACGGCAAGGGTGTGGCTGCCGATCCTGCGCAAGCATTGAAGTGGTACAGCCTGGCTGCGGAAAAAGGCGAGCCGCGCGCGCAGAGCCATCTCGGCTGGATGTTGTGGGAGGGAAAGGGCGTGCCGCAGGATGCCGTGCAGGCTCACATGTGGAGCAACCTCGCTGCATCCCAACTCTCGGGTGAAGAAGGAGAGCGGGTAGGCAAGGTGCGCGACTTCATTGCTTTGAAACTTACTCCCGAGCAATTGGCGAAAGCGCAGGAAATGGCGCGCAACTGGCAAGCTAAAAAATAGGCGCAAGCCTTCCAGTTCACACGCGATATTTTTTTACGATCTTCGGATCGAGTTCCAGGCCCAAGCCAGGACGTTCCGATAGCGTGATGTCGCCGTGCTTGTCCACCAGCAGCGGTTCTTTGACGAGTTCATTCATGAGCGCATGGGCGGGAAACACGGTCTCGGCCATGGAGCCGTTGCGCACAGCGCCGAGCAAGTGTACTGCCGCGGCAACTGCTACCGCCGAGCCATGGATATGCGGCGCGATCGGCAGGTTTGCAGCCTGCGCCATGTGGGCAATCTTCAGCGTTTCCGTCAATCCCCCCGCCCAGGCAACGTCGGGTTGCACGAAGTGAACCGCGCGCGCCTTGATGTACTCGTTGAAATCGACGATTCCGTAGCTGCAGGTTTCATAACCGGCAACCGCGATGCCGACCTTGGATGCGACTTCGGCGCTGGCGGCGATGTCATCCGGCGACACCGGTTCTTCGTACCAATAGATGTCGTGAACTTCCATCGCGCGTCCCATGCGCACGGCGGTAGGGACGTCCCAGGCGCCATTCGCGTCGACCATCAGCTTGACGTGTGTTCCAATCGCATCGCGTACCGCTGCAACGCGTTTCAAGTCTTGTTCGAGTGAGACTTCGCATTTGCCCGCGTTTTCCATGACGCGAAGCGGCGATAGCTCGATGCCCGGGTTACGGCCGATTTTCATTTTCACCGCGCGAAAGCCGTGCTTGACGTAAGCCTCCATTTCGCGCGCCAATTCCTTGGTGCCTTTGCCCGCCGAATAAAATCCGCCGGTTGCGTATGCGGGCACGCGGTTCCGATATCCGCCCAGCAATTGCCAAAGCGGCATGCCGGCCATTTTGCCGCGAATATCCCAGAGCGCGATGTCGATGCCGCTGATGGCGGCAATGACGATGCCTCCGCGGGCGTGCTTGTACGCCCGACGATGCATCATTTCCCACAGGTACTCGATGTTGCGCGGGTCCTGTCCGATCAGATAGTTGCGCAGTTCGTGTTCGATGACCTGCGCGGTCGATGCCATGGGCCCGCCGAAATGCGCGGCCTCTCCCAAACCGACTACGCCCTGATCGGTCTCGACCTGGACCAGAAGTGCCGGCTTGGTCGCCATCGTGTAGTTGGCGTCGTAAACCGGCTGGGGGAGTCTGACCTCAACGGGAATGGTGCGAACATCGCTAATGCGCATGGGATGAAAAATCCTTTTTGGTGTTCCTGTCGATAATATTTATTTCAGCAAAACACGGTTGCTGAAAAATTAAGCAGCACCAAGAAGCACGTACGTTGTAACACTGATGCAGTGAAAATGGCGCGCTCAATCCACAAGGTTATCCACAGAATTTGTGGATATCAAATCCAAAAAATTCTTTTGCGAAACGCTGGAATTATTGCTAGGAGAAAAGCACTTGTCGCAGATGAGCGACACTCAATCTTTGCGCGAAAAATGCACGGACTGAAAACCCAGCCAACTCCAGGTGGTTGCTCGCTGCGGGTCATCGTCTTCAATGCGCCAGCATTGAGGACCGAAGAAGGGTCCGAGTATCAAATGCTCACCGGCGGTGCAATTCTTTCCGCTCTCGTGCTCGTGTTTTTGTGCTGCGGCGAGCGCTTTCTCACGGCGTGACTCCCATGCTTTGCGATATGCTTCCATCGCATCTTCGACGGCATGTTCGCCGATACCGTTACCCACAACGAGCTCGTGAAAGAATTTTGCTGTCGGCGGGCAGGCGAGCGCGTCCTCGATCGGAGAGGTCAGTAATTTCTTTTTCTTGCCGTGCTTCTTGCCCTTGCCGTCTGCGCCCGATTTCCTGATGCTTTTTTTTCCCACCACGGTTCTCCGATTGGAGTAGCGAAGGAGTGGATGCTAGCTTGATGTTCGAGTTGAGCCCAGTTCCTGGTAGAGCCAGCTTCCTGGAAAGCCCGCCTCGTGAGCCGAGTGTATACAGGGATTCGATTTCAACCGCTAGCGCGTGCTTACACAGCGCCGCGCCTCGGAGATTCTGACGATGCCACAATTTGCCGCCAATTTGCATTACCTGTTCAGTGAATTGCCCTTTCTCGAGCGTTTCGAAGCGGCGGCTGCTGCGGGCTTCAAAGCAGTCGAATTCCAGGTGCCTTATGACTATCCGGCGGCCGAACTTTCTGCGCGACTGCGCGCCAGTGCACTCCAAATGGTGTTATTCGACGCCCCGATGGGCAATTGGGCGGGCGGAGACCGCGGACTTGCCGCGGTGCCCGGCAAGGAAAAGGAATTCAGCGATAGTCTGGCGTCTGTCATCGAGTATGGCGGCGCACTTGGATGTGAAACCGTGCATCTCATGGCCGGGGTCGTCGGGCCGGGCCAGGATTACGCGGCGGCGGAACATGTCTACCTGTCTAACCTGCGGCACGCCGCAGCCAGGCTGAAGGTGCACGGCATGACAGCCGTGATCGAGCCCATAAACAAGAAAATGGGCATCGTGCAGAACGGCCCGAGCTATACGACCGAAGGTATGCACGGCTACTTTCTGAATCATACCGCCCACGCCCGACGGGTCATCGAGGCGGTCGGCAGTCCGAATCTGCGCCTGCATCTCGACTTCTATCATATGCAGATGCTCGAAGGCCATCTTGCCGAAACCATCCGGCAAAACATCGGCCTGTTAAAGCATGTCCAGATCGCGGGAGTTCCCGGCCGGCACGAACCCAGCGTTGGGGAAATCAACTACCCATACCTCTTCAACTTGCTGGATGAGCTTGATTACCGTGGATGGGTCGGATGCGAGTACCGCCCCAAGTCCGACACGTGGACCGGCCTCTCGTGGGCCCAAAAATACGGGATTGAGTCCGTACGTCCAGCACATAGAAAGTGAGCACTCGCATGAATGATCAAAAAAAAGAGGGGCGCCTTTTAAGGCGCCCCTCGCAACCACGTAATTCAAGAGGAGCTGAAGTTACGTGGGGGAGGACCGTTGCGTACCCGTTGAAGCGTTACGGCAGATAAGGGAAGGTGCTGGTGTCCTTCTCGGGCGCCTCTTGAAAACGCCCCTCGTTGCCTTTCTGAGCCTCAGACGTCTTGCCCGCAGGTGCAGGACCATCAAATTCATATAGGCGAAGCAATGATTCGAACAGGGATCTCATGTTTCATCTCCAATAAGGCATAACCGACGATCCCTACTTTAGGCTTATGCATATTAAACTGGTAGAGGTCAGAAACGAATAGGATTTATGCAATATTAGTGATAATGTGCTCGCGTCATGGACAGACTATATCAAATGCGGCTTTTCGTCCGGGTGGTAGAGACCGGCAGTTTTTCCGCCGTCGCGCGCGAGCTCGGCACCATTCAGCCCACCGTGAGTAAACAACTCTCTGGTTTGGAAGAACATTTGGGCGTACGGCTGCTGAATCGCACGACCCGCCAATTGAGCACAACCGAGGCGGGGCGCAAATATTACGATCGCTGCCGCCATATCCTTGATGAGATTACGGACCTCGAGGGAAGTCTCACCGAACTCCAGAATAGTCCAACGGGCCTGTTACGGGTCAACGCGCCGGTGGCTTTCGGGCAACTCTACATGCTGCCGCTCGTATTTCGATTTCGCCGGCTCTATCCCGGACTCGCCGTGGACCTCACCCTGAACGACCGGTACGTCGACCTCGTGCAGGAAGGGATAGATGTGGCCATCCGCTTTGGAGAACTGGCCGATTCCGAGGTTGTCGCCCGCAGCATCGGCAGGGTCATGCGGGTTTGCGTGGCCAGTCCGGCCTATTTGCGCGCAAGAGGCATACCCAAGACGCCGGCCGATCTTTTGGCGCACAACTGCATAACGTACAACTATTTGTTCACGAACGAATGGCAGTTCGGCGGACAACAGGGACCGACCACGCTACGAGTAACCGGCGACTTCCGCGCCAATAGCGCACTTACCATCCGGACTGCTGCTCTGGAAGGCATCGGTATCGCCAACATGCCCAGCGTATTCGTTCAGCAGGACTTGCACGACGGCACTCTGGTCAGGGTGCTGGCCGACTATGCGCCACCGCCGGTAGAAATCCACGCGCTCTATCCCTCCGCGCGATTTCTCGCCAGCAAGGTCCGGCTGTTTCTCGACTTCGTTCGCGATGAGTTCCTTCAAATCCCGGCGTTGCAGGTTCCGGCGATCAAACCGAAGCGGGTACCACGCATCCGTGCGAAAGTGGCGAGTTGATCGTCGCACGGTAGAATACGCGCCGCGCCCATAAGCTTCGCTTGCCGCTTGGCGCACGGATGACATGTTCGTATCCGTTGATACGAAACAATTTTCGGATCCCGCCATACCGCAGCGCGACCGGCTCTGAAGGAATCCATGGCCAAAAAACCCAACGCCTATACCGCAGAGGACATCGAGATTCTCGAGGACTTGTCCCCGATCCTGCATCGGCCGGGTATGTATACCGATCCGGTCAACCCGAACCACGCACTGGTTGAGATCATCGACAACGCCGCGGACGAAGGCCTTGCGGGTTTCGCTAAAAATGTCGAGGTGGCGCTTTATGAGGACGGTTCGGCGCAAGTCAGCGATGATGGGCGCGGCATACCCGTGGATATGCATCCGAAGAAAAAAGTCCCCGCCGTGCAGGTCATATTTACAACGCTGCACTCGGGCGGCAAATTCCGCAAGACCGACAAGGATGCGGCCTACCGGATAGCCGGCGGACTGCATGGCGTCGGCGTTTGCGTGCCCAACGCGCTGTCGACTCGCCTCGAAGTGGAAGTCAGGCGCGATGGCGAAAAAAACCGCATCGTGTTCGCTGACAACGGCAAGGTAAAGGAGCCGCTGAAGAAAATCGCTGCAGTCGGCCCGCGTGACACCGGCACGCGCGTGCGTTTCTGGCCCGATCCGAAATATTTCGATTCGCCAAAGATTGGCGCAACCGAAATCGCTGCATTGCTGCGAGCCAAGGCCATGCTGCTGCCCGGCGTGAAATTCTCGCTCGGCATCGAGAAGAACAAGAAATTCGAATTCCAGACCTGGCACTTTCCCGAGGGCATCAAAGGTTACTTCGCCTCTGCAATGCAAGGCCAGGAGCCGGTCGCCGATACGTTTCTCGGCGAGCGCTACGTTGCCGCGCAATCGGAGTCAGACAATTTCGCGGAAGGAGAAGGGGCACTATGGGCTATCGCATGGACGCCGGATGGCGATCCGGTCACCGAGTCCTACGTGAACATGATTCCCACACGCGTCGGCGGTACGCACGTCGCCGGCTTGCGCGAGGGCGTCTACAACGCAATCAAGAATTTCATCGATCTGCATGCAATGGGGCAGCGTGGACTCAAGATCGTGCCGGAAGACGTCTGGTCGCGCGCGTCTTATGTGCTGTCGGTAAAGCTGCTCGACCCGCAGTTCAAAGGACAGGTTAAGAACGAACTGATTTCGCGTGACGCTGTCAAGCTCACCGCATTGATGGTGCGCGATCCGTTCGAACTTTGGTTGAATCAGCACGTGGACGCAGGCAAGCGCATAGCCGAACTCGTCATCGGCCAGGCCAATGCACGTACGCGCGCGGCGCAGAAAGTCGAGCGTCGCAAGCAGTCCGGTGTGGCGGTCCTGCCAGGCAAACTGACGGATTGCGCGTCTGAAGATCCGGATCGCAACGAGTTGTTCATCGTCGAAGGCGATTCCGCCGGTGGATCGGCGAAACAGGCGCGCGACAAGGAATTCCAGGCCGTGCTGCCCCTGAAGGGCAAGCCCAAGAATACCTGGCAGGACAGCGCGGACACCCTGTATGCAAACAAGGAAATCGAAGCTATTGCGCTGGCGATCGGCGTGGATCATCACAAGGCAACGGACAATGTCGATCTGGCCGGCTTGCGCTATCGCAAGATCATCGTCCTTGCCGATGCCGATGTCGATGGCGCGCACATCCAGGTGTTGCTGCTGACGTTGTTCTTCAGGCATTTTCCCAAGTTGATCGAACGCGGCAACGTCTACGTCGCGCAGCCGCCGCTGTTCCGCATCGACGTGAATTCTCAGGGCAAAGGCAAGCCGGCGCGCAAACTCTACGCGCTCGACAAGCAGGAACTCGATGGTATCGAGGAAAAACTCGGGGACGAAGGCTTCAAGCCGAATTCCTGGGCCGTCAGCCGTTTCAAGGGCCTTGGCGAAATGAACCCCGAACAGCTTTGGGAAACCACGCTCAATCCCGATACGCGCCGCATGTTGCCGATCGCGCTCGACCAGGGCGCGAATATTTCGGTGGACATCTTCAACATGATGATGTCGCGCGAGAACGCGTCCCAGCGCCGCGAGTGGATGGAGACTTACGGAAACCTCGTCGAGGCAGATATTTCATAACGGCAGGACTGGGGACTGAGTGCTGAGGACTGAGCAAAAGCATGAAAAATCAGAATGAGTTGGAAGCAGTAACTATAAGAATTCACATTGGGTACTTGGCGCCTCGCTGTGTTGAATCGCTCTTGAATTGTGTCGGTCCTCGGTTCGCGGTCCTCAGCACTGTCTGTCATGTCTGATCAAAAGGATCTATTCGGCAACGGCGATGCTGCCGTAGCTGAAAAAAAGAAAGAATCGTTGTTTGCAAAGGCCCCGCCGGGCGGGGACGGGGGCGGGCTGCCGCCGCATTTCGCACCCATGTCCGGCGAACTCGGCGATTCGCTTCCGCTCGGCAGGTACGCCTCTACCCAGTACCTGCAGTACGCGATAGCAACAGTGAAGGATCGCGCACTGCCGCGTGTCGGCGACGGACAGAAACCGGTGCAAGGCCGCATTCTGTATTCGATGTGGACGAACAATACCCGCTCCGGTACGAAGCGCACGAAGTCCGCGGCCGTCGTTGGCGAGGTGCTCGGAAAATTGCATCCCCACGGCGACCAGTCTGTGTACGATGCCCTGGTGCGACTCGCACAGAATTTCACCATGCGCTATCCGTTGATCGACGGCGAAGGCAACTTCGGCTCGCGCGACGGCGACGAAGCGGCGGCCTATCGGTACACAGAGGCGCGTCTGACAAAATTTGCCGAAGTGCTCCTGGCGGAAATCGACATGGGCACGGTCGATTTCATCCCGAACTACGACGGCACGCGTGAGGAGCCGACGATCCTTCCGGCGCGCCTGCCGGTGGTGCTGCTGAACGGCGCGTCGGGCATTGCGGTGGGCATGGCGACGGAAATTCCCAGCCACAATCTGAATGAAGTGGCCGCCGCGGCAATTGCCATGATCCGCGATCCAGACATCAACGTCACCGGCCTGATGAAGCACATCAAAGGGCCGGACTTCCCGGGCGGCGCGCAGATCATCACTCCGCGCGCAGAACTCAAGGAGGCGTACACGACCGGCCGCGGCGCGGTACGCGTGCGTGCGCGTTGGAACGTCGAAAAGCTGGCGCGCGGGCAGTGGCAGATCGTGGTCTACGAGCTGCCGCCGGGAACTTCGACCAGGAAGATTCGCGAGGAAATCGACGCAATCGCCAATCCCCAACCGAAGACCGGCAAGAAGTCGCTCACCCCTGATCAGACGCGCGAGAAGCAGTTGATGCTGTCGATGCTGGATCGGGAACGCGATGAAAGCGACCGCACGCACCCCGTGCGGCTGGTGTTCGAGCCGAAAACCTCGAGAGTTGACGAAACCGAATTCGTCAATCTGCTGCTGGCGAAGACGAGTCTCGAAACCAACGTCCCGATCAATCTGGTGATGGTCGGGCTCGATGGCCGCCCGACCGGCAAGAACCTGCGCGACATCATTTCAGAGTGGGTCCGCTTCCGCTTTACCACGGTTACACGGCGTACGCAGCACCGGCTGGCCCAGGTGCTCGATCGCATCCACGTGCTCGAAGGCCGCATGCTCGTGCTGCTGAACGTGGACAAGGTGATCAAAATCATCCGCAAGGCGGACGATCCGAAGGCCGATCTGATCAAGGCGTTCAGTCTCTCCGAGCGTCAGGTCGACGACATTCTCGAGATCCGGCTGCGCCAACTGGCCAAGCTGGAACACATCAAGATCGAGCAGGAACTGAAGGATTTACAGAAAGAACAAAAGGGGCTCGAGAAAATCCTCAAGGATCCGAAGGCGCTGGCCGAACTGGTGATCGCGGAGATCGAGGAAGACGTCAAGACATTCGGTGACAAGCGCCGCACCCGTATCGAGGAATCGGAAAAAGCAGTCATCGAATCGCCCGTTATCGACGAACCTGTTACGGTAATCTTCTCGAAGAAGGGTTGGGTGCGCGCGCGTCAGGGCTGGGAAGTCGAAGCCGCATCGTTGTCTTTCAAGGAAGGCGACAGCCTGATGTCGCTGGTCAAATGCCGTACCGTGGACCCGGTGATCTTTCTGGATTCAAAGGGCAGGGCCTACACGGTCGAGGCGGCGCAACTGCCGCCCGCGCGTGGCGACGGTGCCCCCGCCTCATCTCTGGTGGAAGTGCAGGTCGGCGCACACATCCTGTATTGCTTGAGCGGCAAGCCGCATACCAAGGTGCTTGTGGCGTCGACAGCGGGCTATGGGTTCCTTTCGAGCGTCGGCGACATGATTTCCAACCGAAAAGCAGGCCGTGAATTCATGACGGTGGACGAAGGCCACACGCCGCTGGCGCCTTTTATCTACGAAGATGCCCAAGGCAACTATGTAGCGTCGTTGTCGGAGAGCGGGCGCCTGTTGCTTTTCGCCATCGAAGAACTCAAAGTGCTGGCGAAGGGCCGCGGCATGATAGTCATGGGCCTGGACGACGGCGAGAAGCTAGCCGCAGTCGCTATCTCGAACAAGCAGACTTTGACAGTGACCGGTATCGGCCAGCGCACCGGCAAAGAAAAGCCTCTCTTACTATCTGGCCCGAAACTGGCGCATCACATCCTCAAGCGCGCACGCATGGGCCGGGTGTTGCCGGAAAAACTTAAAATGCCGTTGGCAATCGCGGTAGAGTAACCCCATCGGTCTGCACGTCGGCCAGCGTTGCAACGCATTTGCAATCGGGAAGGGAGCAAGCGCTCCTTTTTCCTTCACCACCTTATTCTCGACGGAAGGCGCCATGAAAGCAGACAACATTCTCTCGACCATTGGGAATACCCCGCACATCCGCGTCAATCGGTTGTTCGGAGCGGGACAGAACGTCTGGATCAAGTCCGAGCGCGCCAACCCCGGCGGCTCGATCAAGGACCGTATCGCTCTGTCGATGGTGGAGGCGGCGGAGAAAAGCGGCAAGCTCAAACCCGGCGGAACCATCATCGAACCGACTTCGGGCAACACCGGCATCGGCCTGGCGATCGTCGGCGCGGTGAAAGGATATTCCGTGATTTTGGTCATGCCGGACAGCATGTCGGTCGAGCGCCGCCGACTGATACTGGCTTACGGAGCCAGGTTCGAACTCACGCCGCGCGAGAAAGGCATGAACGGCTCCATCGCGCGCGCGCAGGAACTTGTCGCGCAAACGCCCGGGGCCTGGATGCCGCAGCAGTTCGAAAATGCCGCCAATGTCGAAGTTCACGCGCGCACCACGGCGCAGGAAATCCTGGCCGACTTTCCGCAGGGGCTCGATGTGCTCATCACCGGCGTGGGCACCGGCGGTCATATCACGGGCTGTGCGCAAGTGCTCAAGAAGGCCTGGCCAAAATTCAAAGTGTTCGCCGTCGAGCCCACCGCTTCCCCCGTGATCTCCGGGGGCAAACATTCGCCGCATCCGCTGCAAGGCATTGGCGCGGGTTTCATCCCCAAGATCCTCGATACCAAATTGCTCGATGGCACGATCCTGGTCGAAGCGGAAGCCGCAAAGGAGATGGCACGCCGTGCGGCACGCGAAGAGGGGATGTTGATCGGCATGTCTTCCGGCGCCACGTTGGCCGCAATTGCGCAAAAGTTGGCGGAACTGCCGCAGGGCACGAAGGTGATCGGGTTCAACTACGATACCGGCGAGCGCTACCTGTCGGTCGAGGGTTTCCTGCCCGCAAGCTGACAAGGTGTTTGCCGGTCTCCGTCGCGGTTTCCGGCACCGCAGGCGTTCCGTGCATGAACCCTGCATAATGGGCCATGCACTGACGGGCGGATGAACGTGCCCGCTGCCCGCGGCGCAGCTCAACGGGAGGATTCCCATGCAACCCGTACTGGCCTGGCTCCTTGCAGGCCTTCTGCTCGTGGTCGTCGAGTTGATGACCGGCTCTTTCTATTTACTGATCCTCGGCATTGCCGCAGGCATCGGCTCGGTGGTCGCTTATGTCGGTCAACCTTTCTGGATGCAAGCGCTGGTTGCCGCCATCGCGGCCATTGCAGGTGGCGTTCTCGTCAATCGTTACCACCGCGCGGCGAATGCCAGTTCACCCAAGAACGCTTCAAACGACATCGGGGAGACGGTGACGATCGAAAGCTGGGTCAGCGAACCGCAGCGGCTCGCGCGCGTGCGTTATCGCGGGTCCATCTGGGATGCAGAGATCCTCGGAAGCGACCGCATTGAAACTAATGCGCTGCTCTACGTCGTGGCCACGCAAGGCAGCCGCCTTCAGGTGTCTTCCGCCCGCCCCACCTGAAGCACAGCACTGAAGTACGAACCGGAGAGTCATCATGATTCCAAAGCTAGTCGTCGCCGTCGTCCTGTCGATCATGATCTTCATGTATCCGCCGACGCAAGGCTACGCCGTGCCGTTCTTCGTTATTGCGCTTGCCGTGGTGTTCGTTCTCGAAGGCATCCAGGTCGTTCCGCAGCAAAACGCCTGGGTGGTGGAACGTCTCGGGAAGTTCAACGCAATCCTGGAGCCCGGCCTTACCTTCATCGTGCCATTCTTCGATCGTGTCGCGTACCGGCACTCGCTCAAGGAGGTGCCGCTCGACGTGCCGGAGCAGGTCTGCATCACCAAGGACAACACCCAGCTTTCCGTGGACGGCATCATCTACTTTCAAGTCACGGATCCACGCCTGGCGAGTTACGGAACATCGAATTATGTGTTCGCCATCACACAGCTTGCGCAGACCACGCTGCGCAGCGAAGTCGGCAAGATGGAACTCGACAAGACCTTCGAAAGCCGCGACGAAATGAACAAGCAGGTGGTGTCGGTGCTTGACGAAGCCGGACGCACCTGGGGGGTAAAAGTGCTGCGCTATGAGATCAAGAACCTGACGCCGCCCGAAGCTATCCTGCGCTCGATGCAAGCGCAGATCACTGCGGAGCGCGAGAAGCGTGCGCTGATCGCAAAATCCGAAGGCCAGCGGCAGCAGGAAATCAACCTTGCCGACGGCGAGAAGCAAGCGAAGATCCTTTCCTCCGAAGGCGACAAGACTGCGCAGATTAACAAGGCGCAAGGCGAGGCCGGCGCGATCAAGATGATTGCCGAAGCGCAGGCCGAAGCCGTGCGTGTCGTCGGCCAGGCGATCGGCACCGCTGAGGGCCTGAGTGCGGCCAACCTGAAAGTCGCCGAGCTTTATGTCGGCGCGTTCAGGGAACTCGCCAAGGCCAACAACACCCTGATCATTCCCTCGAATCTGAGCGATGCGGCGAGCTTTGTGGCGAGCGCGATGACCGTGCTGGACAGGACAAAGCTCGGCGTTGAAGCGCAAAAGGCGAAGTAGGCAGGAAATCGAGGTGATGTAATTAGGGTAAAGCGACCCTCGATAGGTGCTCTCCAGGATTCCGCGACCCCAGTCACAACGAAATGAGGGCGGAGTTGGAAATTACGAATGCGTCGACTTCGAAACAACGGGAGAAATAGCAAGACAGGAAAGGCACATGGCTATGGCTCATTATCACGCGGTAATCTGGATCGATCATTCGGAAGCGCACGTATTCCATTTCACACCGGAAGAGGTCGAAAAGCTGACGGCGCATTCGACCAACACGCATCCCCATCAGCATCACAAGCGCGGCAGCGCCGGCTCAGGGAATGCGAAGGAGGACCACGCCTACTTCGAGCACGTCACCACACTGCTGAAGGGCGCGCAGGAGATCCTGGTGGTCGGCCCGGCAAAGGCAAAGCTCGATTTGATCAAGTTCGTCCACAAGCACCATCAGGAACTGGTGTCGAAGATCGTCGGGGTAGAGACGCTCGACCATCCCACGGACGGACAGTTGGTTGCGTATGCGCGGAAGTATTTTCTCGCGAAGGATCGGATGATTCAGTAGGACTGTGACCATCGCCGGATCGCGGACCGGAATGTCAAAAAATATCGTCAGACGAACGGGTCTGCCCGCATCCATGCAGGGCTCTCGTACGTATGTGACTATGAAACGTAAGATTTCGGGGCGGGAACCCCCTGGCGGTTTGCGAAATCAAAACTTAACCGGACTAAAAACATGAACTCCTTTCTTCGACTCCCTTTTGTTGCCCTGATCGTCGTGCTTTGCGGTGATGTGATCGCCGAGCAGCCGAAGCCCGCAAACGCGAGCCAACCGGCAACGGCGATCTTTGCCGGCGGTTGTTTTTGGTGTCTGGAAGCCGATTTCGACAAACTGCCCGGCGTGTTGAGCACCGAATCCGGTTACGCAGGGGGTGCACTTAAAAATCCGACCTATGAGCAGGTCAGCCACGGCGGTACTGGCCACGCGGAGTCGGTACGTGTGACCTATGATCCGAAGAAGGTCGACTACGAGAAGCTGCTGGACTACTTCTGGCATCACGTCGATCCCACGGTAAAGGACCGGCAGTTCTGTGACATCGGCAACCAATACCGGACCGCGATTTTCTACCAGGACGATGCGCAGCGTCAGGCCGCGGAAGCAAGCAAGGCCGCGCTGGAGAAGGGCGGCCGCCTTGCCCACGTTTACACCGAGATCGCGCCGGCCGGTACTTTTTATCCGGCGGAGGAATATCACCAGGACTATTACACGAAGAATCCGATCCGCTACAAGTACTATCGAACTTCGTGCGGCCGCGATGCGCGGGTCAATGAGGTCTGGGGAAAAAAGGACTGAGAAGAAACCGTCGGCCGTGACCGTATCCGGTTGCGGTTCATCGCTGGGAATTGCAGTCCCCCGATTGCTGCGATCAGCGAATTGACCTGAAAGCCTGTCGTGATTCTGAGACAGGACAGCACTTGCCCGCGTGGACAAAAACGTTAATCATCTAGCATTCGATCGATTGACGTAAATGATTCCTCTCCCTCTCCATCCTCGCACCCAACGATTCGCTTCGGTCTTTCACTGGATAGGTCGGTTTCTGACCATTGCAGCGTTCGCTTTCACCGCTTCGTTTTCGATCCATGCGCAATCCGCGGAGATTTCCAACGGGCCGTTACTTGACGGCCTTAAGGGCAAAGTCGTGCTGCTCGATTTCTGGGCGTCATGGTGCGATCCGTGCAGGCGATCGTTTCCCTGGATGAATGAGATGCAGCGCCGCTATGCCGGCGCCGATCTGCTGGTGGTTGCTGTCAATCTCGATCAGGATCGCAAGCTGGCCGAGAAATTTCTTGCTGCCGTGCCCGCGGGATTTCGCGTCGAGTTCGATCCGGGGGGTGCGCTGGCTACGCAGTTCGGCGTTACTGCGATGCCCATGAGTTTTCTGCTCGACCGCAAAGGCATGGTGCGAGAGCGCCACAGCGGATTTCGTGAAGCCGTGAAAGCGCAGCGCGAGCAATCGATTCTGAAATTGCTGAAGGAGTAGTTCAATGGAATTGCATCGAATGATGTTTGTGTTGGCCGCAGTCGCGTGCGCCTTAGTTACCTCCGGATGCGCGGCAGTCAAGCCCTGGGAGCGAGACCTCCACGCGCGCGAGGACATGCAACCCGATAAACTGGACCTTGCCATCGATGAGCATATTTATTTCAGCAAGGAAGCGTCGAGTGGCGGTCGCAGCTTTGGTGGTGGGGGTTGCGGATGCAACTGAAGAAGAAATCGGTGCTCGGAAACGCAATCGCCTCGGCTGCGTGCAGCCTGCTCGGTGCCTTGCCATCGACGCATGTCGTCGCGGCGGACGCCACAGTGCCCGCGACAGCGCCTGCAAAGGGCCCATGGACGGTCGATACCGCGTTGCTGTACTACGGTGAAAGCGACGGGCGGGTCAAGGACAAGAGTCTCAGGATGGCGATTCAACGCGCCTTTGACGAAGACCGCGCACTCAGTATCGATATTGCCGTGGATTCGCTGACCGGAGCGTCGCCCACGGGCGCCGTCCCGTCGGATGTCCCGCAAACGTTCACGCGCCCGTCGGCTGGCGGCACGTACCAGGCGGCGCCCGGCCAGTTGCCCCTCGATGACACGTTCAAGGATACGAGGTTCGCGATAGCAGCCGACTGGTTGCAGCCCATCGGCGAATATTCGCGCGTCGATGTGGGGGCGAGTGCGTCCACCGAGTACGATTATCAACATCTCGGCGCAAACGCCCGTCTCGAATTCGATTTCAATCAGCGCAATACCACTCTGTTTGTAGGAGCAGCCTATGGACAGGAAACCATCGATCCCGTGGGTGGTGCACCCATCCCGCTGGCCCCGATGCAGGGCGTGGGCAATTCGAGCAGCAAATTGGGGTCGGACAGCAAGAATGTGATTGACGGATTGGTTGGCATTTCGCAGATCCTTAGCCGGCGGTCCGCGCTAACCCTTACTTATTCGTATAGCCAGCAAAGCGGTTATCTGAACGATCCCTACAAGATTCTGACGGTGGTCGATCCGGTCACGGGACGTCCCGTCGCGGGGCCGAGCCCGGGCCTTGGCTTGTATCTTTATGACAGTCGCCCCGATTCACGTGCCAGGCATGGTCTTTTTGGCGAATGGCGCCATGCATTCGACCGTGACTCGATGGCGGTGAGCTTCAGGCTGATGTCGGACGACTGGGGTGTCAAATCCAGCACGGCCGAAGCGCGTTACCGCTGGAACCTCGGCGCGAGAAGTTACCTCGAGCCGCAGATTCGTTTCTACCATCAGGGCGCCGCGGATTTCTATCACAGCTATTTGGTAAGCGGGCAACCACTGCCCCAGTTTGCGTCAGCAGACTATCGTCTGGCGCAAATGAATGCCGTTACCACCGGCGTGAAATACGGGCGCCGCACCGGAGTGGGCGACTTCTCCGTGCGTCTGGAGTACTACAAGCAGACGACCCAGAGTGCCGATCCGAAGATCGGCGTGCTGGCGAATTACGATCTGGTGCCGTCGATGTCGGCCGTGATCGTGCAATTTGGCTACAAGATCAACTTCTGATTCTGACGGTCAGCGCTCGTCGAGTGACCGATCGCTTGCATCGCCGGTCCGCCTGCGCCGGGAGCGAGCGTTCTGGCGCGGCACATTCGTGGCCATGGCCAATCCGTGCGAAGTGCTGTGCGAGACAACCGACGAAAAAGCCGCGTTCGCCATAAGCGAGGCGGCAGCGGCCGAGGCCTTTCGGATCGAGAGGAAGTTCAGCCGCTATCGAGACGACAGCGTAGTCCATACCATCCATGCCAATCATGGCGCGACCATCGTGCTGGATGAGGAAACCAGTCAGTTGGTCGATTATGCGGCCACCCTTTGGCAACTCTCCGAGGGCGCGTTTGACATTACGTCCGGCGTGTTGCGCTACGCCTGGCGGTTCAGCGAACCGCAAAACAAGCCCACGGCGGAGGTTATCCGCGAACTGTTGCAGCGCGTGGGATGGCATCGTGTGCTTTGGGCACGTCCGAAGCTCACATTGCCCGACGGAATGGAGATCGACTTCGGCGGCATCGGCAAGGAGTATGCGGTCGATCGAACCATAACAATTCTGGGTGATTCGCTCGACGTCCCGACGCTGGTCAACTTCGGCGGCGACTTGCGCACGGCCGGACCAAGGCCGGCGGCCGGCGCATGGCAGGTCGGCATCGAATCCATCGAAGCCGCTGGCGAGGCGGACAAGCTCATCAAGCTCGCCACGGGGGCGCTGGCCACGAGTGGCGATACCCACCGCTATGTGGAAATCGACGGCCGCCGCTATGGACACATACTCGATGCGCGTACCGGCTGGCCCGCATCCGATGCGCCTCGTTCCGTCACGGTTGCGGCGGATACTTGTTCACAAGCTGGAACGTTCACCACGCTGGCGATGCTGCAAGGGCAGGATGCCGAGACTTTCCTGGAGCGGGAGGGCGTGCGTTACTGGTGTCTGCGGTAATCTCACAGCGGGGAACTGGTGGCCGGTGGCTTCGCGCAGGTGCGGTGCCCGAATAAGGCTGTTCCCCCTATGGGCTTTCATGCGTCGAACGGATCAACCCGGTCTATACTCCACTCTTCTTTAGTCCTGTAGGTTTTGCTGATGAGGTAGGGCACGCTTGCTGCCGCGCAAACGGAGCATCGAAAAGCGTGACTACCAGCAAATCAAATGTTTTCTCTAACCGGAATACCGATGCGACTGCTTCGCGACAAAGGCTGATGGGCCACTCTGCAAAAATCTTGTCGCGCATGGCCGCGTGGCTTTCCCTCCTTGCCTGCATCTCGGTGTCGCATGCGGATGTGCTTGCAAGCGACGATCGCGTGATGCTCGAATTGGGCGCCTACGTCTACCACGTGCAGGACAACAACGATCACAATCAATGGCCCCGTCTTCTCGGTCTGGAGTATGAGTCGGGTTCGCATTGGCTGGGCGGTGCGGCGGTTTTCAAAAATTCCTACTACCAGAATGCCGCGTACGTCTATGCCGGCCGACGCTGGTTTCTTGATGCCATCAACGAGCACCTCTACGTGAAGCTTACAGCGGGGTTGGTGTACGGGTATAAGGAACCTTACGAAGACAAGCTGCCCGTGAACAACAATGGATATGGCCTTGGGATCGCGCCGGCGCTCGGCTATCAGTTCGGGCGGGCAAACGCGCAGATCGTTTTTTTGGGCGTTGCCGCTGCCGCGTTCACGTTCGGCTACGACTTCTGGCTTTGACTCGGCGCAGGAACCCAATCAGGTCGGACTCGTTTGCGTTTCGCGCTCCAAAAACAGGACCCGGGTCGGGTCCTTTTCATTTGTTGCATGAAGAATTGTCCTGCTTGCGCAGCAGGGTCCCGGTCGAACCCGCGGTTTCTCGTCACGAACTGTCACAGGAAGCTCTACCCTGCAACTTGACCAAGCCGCTGACTGTCGTATCTGCATACGGACCAGGATCGGCCGGACTGAAGCGAAACACGAATAACGACCGCGCGCGTTGCCTGGTTAGAATCCAAACGAGGAGTGCGCCATGAAGGCACGCACAATGTTCCTGTCCACGCAGCTGGTCGCTCTATTTCTTCTTTTCGCGCCGGCTGCGTCCGCACAGACGAGCAACTCGCAGGTAGTCGAACTCGGGGCGGCGGATGCCGCAACTGACCAGCCCGGAGACGAGCAGTCGGAAGCTTATCCGGCCGCGCAGACGCAGCAAGTGTTCAGCCAGCAGGAACTGGATCAGATGCTGGCGCCGATCGCGCTGTATCCGGATTCGCTCTTGTCGCAGATTCTGATGGCAGCGACTTATCCGATCGAGATCGTTCAGGCGGCGCGCTGGTCGAAAGCCAATCCGGGCATCAGCGGCGACCAGGCGGTGCAGGCGGTGGAGCAGAACAACTGGGATGCCAGCGTCAAGTCGCTGGTCGCTTTTCCGCAAGTCATCGCGATGATGGACGAGAAGCTCGACTGGATGGAGCGCGTCGGCGATGCATTCCTCTCACAACAGCAGCAGGTAATGGACACTGTTCAGGAATTGCGCCAGAAGGCACAGACCGCGGGTAACCTCCAGTCCAACCAAAACGTCCGGGTGGAGGAGCCTCAGGGTCAGACCATCGTCATCGAGCAGGCGAATCCCCAGGTCGTTTATGTACCCTACTACAACCCGACCGTGGTCTATGGGCCGTGGTGGTATCCGGAGTATCCGCCAGTTTACTGGGGACCTTGGCCAGGCTATTACGCGCGTCCGGGTTTCGGTAACGGTTTTTTTTGGGGCTCGGGTATTACGATCAGCACGGGTTTTTTCTTCGGTGGCTTCGACTGGCCGCACCGCCATGTGAATGTCGTGAACGTCCATAATTACTACTATCGTCCTTCGCCGCGCTATGCGAACCTCCCGGCCGGGGGCTGGTATCACGATCCGGGGCACCGCCGCGGCGTGCCGTATCGGGATCCGGTACTGCGCCAGGAATTTGGCCACTACGCCGGCAGGCCGGATGTGCGGGCCGAGTTCCGCGGCAATGAACCGCAGCGCGTACAAGGCCCCATTGCCGTTCCAAGAGCGCGTCCCGAGTTGCGCAACCGTACTGACAATCGGGCCGAGCAGCGCGAGCGCTTGCAGCCGCGCCACGATCACAACGTCCCGCCCAATGCACCCGGTGCGGTAGTGGCCGAACCGCGCAGCGTGCCGCGAGCGAACGTGGGCACTCCACCGAGCCGCCCGGGCGTGCCCAACGGGCCCGGCGCGCAGTGGAGTCCCACTCTTCCCGCTGCGCCCAGTGCTCCGGCGGTTCAATCAAGGCCGCATATTTTCGATGGCGTGGGCCAGGGCGCGGCGGTGCGTGATTCCGGTCAGCGCGGAAACAACAGCGCCCGCCGCGCGACGGCTCCGGTGCGTCCGGCGGCGCAGGCGCAGGGCGCTGTGCCAGCCGCGCATCAGGCAGGCAATGCATCCACCCAGCGGCTCGCGCCGCGAGAAGCAATGAAGGGCAGCAGCACTAGGCCAACGAGAAGGGAATGAATATGGCCCGGCAAAAATCTGGCAAGAGCTTTGGCGCAGACATCGCTGGTCAAGACATCTGCAGCCAGGTGGGTCATTCCGGCTTTAACGCCAGCTTGCGTACCAGCCTGCCGTAGTTAACCCACTCCTGTCGTACCAGTGCCGCGAACTCCGCAGGCGAACTCGCGGCAGCTTCCGCACCTGTGGCGGCAAGACTGGCCTGAACTGCGGGAGTTGCCAGGGCGGCGGCAATCTCGCGATTCAGTTTCTCTATAACGGCGGCAGGCGTTCCGGCCGGTGCAAAGAAACCGGTCCAGGTGTCGAGCGTGTAAGCCGGGTAGCCCGCTTCGACGATGGTCGGCACCTCCGGCAGAATGGCGGCACGCTGCCGACTGGTTATCGCCAACGCACGCAGCTTGCCCGCTTTGATATGCGGTATCGCTACGACGTAGCCGCTCATCATCAGTGGAACGCGTCCTGCGAGCACGTCGGTCAGTGCCTGGCCGTCGCCGCGATATGGGACGTGGAGCATATCGACTGCAGCGACCTGCTTGAACAGTTCCATCGCAAGATGGGGAAGGCTGCCGTTGCCACTCGATGCGTAACTCGGTGGCGGTGACGCCTTGCGCAAAAGCGCGATCAGCTCCATGAGTGTCGCGACATTCAGATCGGGATGCACCACCAGTACCATTCCGGATATGTATGCCCGGGTGACAGGGGCAAAATCCTTGACCGGATCGTAGCCGGTGCCTGGATAAATGTGCGGGCTGATCACATGGCTGTTATTGGTGAACAGCAGCGTGGAGCCGTCGGGTTTTGCTTTTGCCGCCGCCAGGGTGGCGATGGTGCCGCCGGCGCCTGGCCTGTTATCGACGATGAGCCGCTGCTGCAGTCGTTGGCCGACCGCTTCGGCGATCACGCGGGCGCGCGCGTCGAGGCTGCTGCCTGCGGTCACCGGAACGAGGATGCGGATTTCGTTTGGCAACCCCTGTCCCCGAGCCCAGGCTGCGGCCAGAAGCAAGACGCAAACAGCGCACGCTCGCGATCCTATGTCGCACCTCCGTTGATTCGCGGAATTGCCTTAGAAATCAGCGAGACCAGTGATGGCTGATTCTGGTCTCGGTACGCAAGTCTATCGTGAACGCAGCAACCGGCTTAGAAGAAAACCTGCTGCCAGCGCAATGCCCACCGAAGTCGCCGGATTGGCGCGGACGTAGCCGCGGCACTGTTCCGCCGCACGCGTCCCGGCATTTCTCAGCTGCTCACGTTTGACCCCGAGTGACTGCGCCGACTGGGTCGTCGCGCTGGCAACCGTATCGACCGCCCGGTGCGCGCCCGATGCGACGCGGTCGAGCGCCGGATGCGCGGCGCCCGAGACTTTGTCGATTGCGCTGTGCGCCCCTGCGCTGGCCCGGTCGATCGTCCTCGATACCGGACTGCCGCTGTTATTTGAATCCATCGCTATTTTTCCTGATGCGTCCATGATGTCTCCTCTCAATTGGCATGCCGGCGCAAATCATCCTTGCGGACAAGCTGCCGGCATCCCGTGACTCGGATTGCTTAATAAGTGATGTCGTTCTCGACAGCCTTTACCCCTGCCACACCATGCGCAATTTCGGCGGCTTTATTCGCTTCCCTCCACGAAGACGCGGTGCCGCTCAGCGTTACCACGCCTTTGACAGTGCTGACGTTGATATTGCGGGCACTGACATCGTTGTTGGCAACCATATCCGACTTCACCTTGGTCGTGATCCAGGAATCATCGACGTACGCGCCCGTCTTTTCGCCCGTATTGGCGCAACCGGCCAGGCCGAGCAGCAGAGCTCCCAGAACCAGCCAGTTGGTGTTGAATGCGTTTTTCATCATTTCCTCCGGAGGGGTTGACTCATTGAAATCCAAATGTTGCTTCGTGCAGCATAGGCCCTATTGAACGCGCCTTCCGTCGGGTGGCGCACATAGTCGCGGCCGTCATGCCAAAGGGCGCAGCGTGCCAAGCAAACATCGCACCGTCTGCCACGCGGCACCCAACGAAACTCGGCGCGTACGATCGTTACATTTCGAACAAAAGAATCCGGAACCAGATTGCCTGCTGTCTGTCCCTCTAACAAGGGGAGGAAACTGATTTCGCTCCCCTATAACCCGCGCACGAACCCCCTACACAATCTACCCTAGGAGATGGACGATGAACCTTAAACTATCGATTGCTGCACTAGTCGTCGCGCTCGCTCCCGCCGCCGCATGGGCAGGCGCGGCAACGGATTCCGCCCAAGACCCGCCGGAAGCGTACAAGGACGTTTCATCAGTCAATGACCCGTCGACGGATACGGGAAATGAGCCTGATCAGTCCTCCGGATGGCAGTACGTGAACGGGCAAGCGACCCCTTCCGGTCCGGCAGCCGACAATACCCCGAGCGGCAGTCCCGACACAGCAAGCGCGGATGACGAGACGAATGACCAAATCGCGAATTCGGAGGATGCGATCGGCAATGACTTCTACGCGAACCTGGACAGTTCACGCGATGACGAGCAGTTGTCTGGCGACAATGCCACGGGTCGCCTGTCGGGCCACTTGGAAAACATCATCGGCAACACGAGCGACAAGGTGGTGATCATACTGCCCGTAGGCTGGCAGGGATCAATCGCTCAACTGGTTGCTGCACTGGAGGGAGCTTCCGATTCCGAGATTCTGGTGTTGAAGCCGGACGGGGAGCAGGCCGATATGTCGTCCGATTCGACCGAGGGCGAGGAAACGCCCGATTCGCGCCAGTAATCGCCGCAGTGGACGGATTTCAGGTTCCAGCCTTCGCGGCGGGAACCTGTCGGCGAGAAAGATGGCTTGAAAGCCTTGTGAAATGAGCAATGCGACCAACATACAAGACTCAAACCATCGATCGGGACCTTATGTACATGAAGAAGCCGCCCACCATGGCAAGCAAGTTCCAGAGCAGCATCGCGAAGACCGAGGCAGTTGGAGGAACCTCGGAAGTCAAAATCATGTTCACCGACGAGAGCGGCTTTTCTTTCCAGGCCGCAAGCGGTGACCCAAAGCCAACGGTGAATGGCGCGGGCGATTCACTGGCCCATGAATTCGCTGCGGGCGCCAACAAATACACCTTTCTTGCCGCGGGTGTGCAACTGGCATTCAAGGATGGGAGTTCGTGCAATATGAATTTCGGCAAGGTCATTGGAGCGAAACCGTAGCGTGCACGGAGGGCAACCGAGAATCGGAGAAAGCAATGGCTAAAGGTCAGCAACGAGGCAACAAAGAGCATAAAAAGCCCAAACAACCGAAAAAAGTTCCTGTTCCCGCGAGCCCGGGCATGCCGCAAGCCGGCGCAGGCAAGAAATAGCGAGGGTTGCCCAGCAGCGCCTCGCCGTACCCGACGGCAAGCAGGTGTTCGTGCGTGCTGCCTTGGAGGGCACCTGGCGGCGGGTGAATTCACTGACTTCGGCGAGTGGACAAAATTTTTAATACGGTCAAATACCCGACTCAAATCAAGGAAATCCGTCCGAACTCCATGAGTTCAAGCGCATGGGTGCAGCGCATGAGGCTTGCTCGAAACCGATCTGTGGCGCACACTGCACGATCCCACACTGAAAGCCACCGCAGGGAAACCCCGCATGAAAGCAAACATACTTCAATTCTTGAGAACAAACGGCGAGCAACTGGACGCCGAGATCGCCAAGGCGCTGCACATGTCGAAGTCGCAGGTTTTGAATCATATTTCTGAACTGTCTGCTGCAGGAGACGTGATCTGCTGCCAGACCACGCGCTTTTTCGGCGGAAAGAAGGTCGAAGGCGTCAGTTGCCGCCTGTCGGCTTACGTGCCGCCCAAAGCGACCGGGCCGAAACCCGGCGCGAAACGAGCCGCCAGCAATGCCACCGCCCACACGGAGATGAACATCGCATAAGCAGCGGCCAAATCTGTCCGGAAATTAAACGCCTCCTGAACTGGAGGCGTTTCTCTTTTATGATCGTCCCAAGAATGGTCGCCTTACGGCGATGCGAAGCCCTCAGCGGCTCGCCGCATCGAGTTGCTCGAGCGCTGCCGGATTCAGTGTCAGTCGTGTCGCCGCGAACATTTCTTCGAGCTGAGGCAAAGAGGTAGCACTGGCAATTGGCGCGGTGATGCCGGGGCGTGTCATGAGCCATGCGAGCGCAACGCGCGCGGGTGTCGTCGCCGTTTCGCCGGCAACTGCGTCCAGCGCATCGAGGATACCCAAGCCGCGCTTCGTCAGGTATTTTTTCACGCCCTGGCCTCGCGCACTTTTCGCGAGATCCGCCTCGGTGCGGTATTTTCCGGAAAGGAAACCGCTGGCCAGCGAAAAATAACTGATGACGCCCACGCCATGCTTGAGGCAGACCGCCTGCAGCTTGTCCTCGAACTCCGCGCGGTCGTGCAGATTGTAAAGCGGCTGGAGCGACTCGTAGCGCGGAAGACTGTGCTTCAAACTTATCGTGAGGGCCTCCTCGAATCTTTCTGCGCTGTAATTCGAAGCGCCAATGGATCTGACCTTGCCCGCCCTGATGAGCTTCTCGTAGGCACCCAGCGTTTCGGCGAGCGGGGTTTCCGTGTCGTCGGTATGCGATTGGTACAAGTCGATATGGTCGGTCTGCAGCCGCTTGAGCGAATCCTCAACCGCGCGCTGAATGTAGGCTGGCTTGAGTCCCTTCTTATCGGGCCCCATGTCCATGCCGACTTTGGTGGCGATGACGACCTTGCTGCGCTTACCCGTCTTCGCCAGCCATTTTCCGATGAGTGTTTCCGATTCGCCGCCTTGATGGCCGGGAATCCAGCGAGAATACACGTCGGCGGTATCGATGAAATTGAAGCCCTGGTCCACAAACCTGTCCAGCAGTTGCATTGCGGATGGTTCATCGACCGTCCAGCCGAATACATTGCCGCCGAATGCGAGGGGTGAAACCTCCAGTCCGGATCGACCCAATTTGCGATTTTTCATGAGGGTTCCTTGGTGTGGAACAGAAGAGCAGGCGGCGCCGGCATCGCATCGTTCGGGATACACGACTGCAATTCGTTACATGATCTACCTATTTCATGCGAAGCGCTCGTCGCGCGGGAGGAAAGCGCCGCGCACGAACCGCTATGCCGAACGGATTTCCTTGCCTTCCGATCGGTAGTACAGTCGCTGCTGAGCGCAGCACAGGTAAACAGGAAAGCCCGACTATGAAAACGATTATGCCGGTTGTGCTGGGCAGCGCATTGCTGGCGGCCATTGGCTATGCCACGGCAACCTGGTATCTGGGCGGGCAGGCGGAACTGGCGGCAGGCGAGGCATTCAGGCAAATGGAAAGGATTCCTCATCTGAAAATCGTCAAACGCGACTATCGGCGCGGCGTGTTCAGTTCGGAAGAGACGGTGACTTTTGAACTGTTTGGCGACGTATCGAAAATCATCGAGCAGGCGCACAAGCAAAGAGTCGCCACCTCTGCGGAGGCGCCGGGTTCGCCGTTCAAGGCGCTTGAATTTACCATGCGTTCCCAAATCAGGCACGGACCGTTGCCGGATGGAAGAACAATCGCCGCGGCGGCGGCCGACAGCGAACTGGATGTGGAAGAGAAGTTCAAGCCGGTTCTTGCCCCTGGGGCCGGGCACCAGAAACTGCTGCGCGCCCATACCATCTATCGTTTCGATGGCGAAGGCGAATCGCTTGTCACCAGTCCGCCGATCGTGATCTCGCTACCCGGCGCAGGCGCGGATGCAATCGGGCGTTTGTCGTGGGAGGGCCTTAGGGCAACTATCGTTTTTTCCAGGGATCTGCGCAGTTATGCCATTTCGGGCGAAGCGCCGAAGTTCGAGGTCGCCGGCAAGGGCGCGCGCATGATGATTGCCGGCATGCGGTTCGATACCGAGAGTAAACGCATTTTCGAAGACGAACCCTTTTTTCATGCCGGCAAGCAGAAGTTCTCGATTGTGCAGGCACGGGTCGAGGGTCCCGGAATGGGAAACACGAACATGCTGCTCAAGCAGATCAGTTACGACGTCAACATTCCGATCAACGGCGAATTCATAGATATCGTGGCGGAGATCGGTGTCCAGGATGTCCTGGTGGGCAGCGATAACTTCGGTCCGGCGCACTACGACGTTACTCTGAAGCACCTGCATGCGCGCACGTTTGCCCAGTTACAACGCACAATAGTGAAGATGTATTCCGATGCGGCTACGACAGAGGCAAGGAGTCCCGGTGAAATATTGGGGCCATTGGCGAAACCGGCGATGATGCTGCTCGAGTTCGATCCCGAAATCAGCCTCGATCGCATCAGTTTCAAAAGCAAACAGGGCGACGTGCTGGTGGCTGCGCGGGCAAGATTCACCGGCGTCAAACCGGAAGATTTCAGTCAACCGGCGGTCCTGTTCGCCAAGCTCGACGCGAGCGCCGACATCTTGCTTCCGGAGAGCCTGCTGATGGCTCCCTGGGGCATCACAGCCGAGTCAGCGCAAGCCGTACAGATGCGCCGCAGGCAATTCGCCGCACTCGCCGAAAGCGGCTACGTCCAACTCGATGGCGCCATGGCCAGGTCAAAGCTCGAGTTCAGCAAAGGGCAGTTCGTCGTCAATGGCAAACCATTCGATCCGCAAGTCATGCAGACGCGTACGCACCACGCTGCCCGCCCGGCAAGGCAGCACAGTGCAATCCAACGTTAGTACGCGAACGAGAATCCCGGCACAAGGTCGTTAACCAAACCCGACGGCGTGGAATCGCACTCACCGCGGCTTGAACTCGATGATGATTCCGCGCAGCGGCACATCCCCGACATTTTTGACCGTATGGATCACCGGAGGGTTGAAGCCGGGACGATCGGGCACGGTCTCCACGATTTTGGATGGCTGGCCGTCGGGCCATTGCTCGAGCCGCGAACGGTTCAACTGGATGACGACGCGCTGGCTATGACTATGCCGGGCGCGTGTGTCGCCGGGTTCGAGCTTTTCTTCGAAGACGAAAAAGTCCTTGCCGTCGTAGCGGGCCGCGTTTTTCTCCGGCGCAATGATCTCGCCGGGCGTTTGCACCGCCGGGTGGTTGGCCTTGATTGCAACCTCGAAGAAGGATCCGCCTTGCCGCACATCGTACGATTCCGACGGTCCGAAAACCGCCACGTCGCCGCGCGTCATCGTTCTGGAGGTGTCTTCGGCTTTCAGATTCACTTCACCCAGGGCCACGATGACGCGGTCGACGCATTCGGGAACGTGCGCCAAGGCGCACGGTGCCGCATCACGCGTGACGCGGACATAATCGTTTTCCAGCACAACGTCGCCGGCAAAAACCGGGCGAGAGAGCAACAGGAGCAGGAGTAGTCTCACAGCATACCTCACAGATATGACGCGCAAACGGCGCGGGGGCAGATAAAACGGCCGATAGCTTTTACATGAAGCCCGCTTCGAATCGCCGGTTTTATCAGCGAGCAGAGAACCCCTTCATCCCGATAATTGAGCAATGTCAGATCCTGTAATAGCGCTTCGCCCGCTTCGGCCTTCAGCGCAGCGCGTTGTTCGGGAACGCCTCGCGGCTCGGCGGCCCGGGAGATGTTCAGACCGAACGACAGCGCGCTACTAGACGCGATCGACGCGGCTCCAAGCGTTTTCAATGCCTGACGTATGCCTGCATTTCGCATTTGTTTGCTTTCCAACCCTGCCGCTGTCAGCTCGCTTTGCTGTCAGCCACTTTCGTACCGGCCGCATTGAGAAGTGTACTAGAGAGGGTGCGGCGCGTCGGTAACGTACGCGCATCGACACCGTCAGCGGTGACCGGTGAGCAACTCGGCAACGCCGCCCACCGCCGCGGTGTTCACGCTGAGGGTGCGTTCCGTGGCGAACCTTGGCAGGTAGTGAGGTCCTCCGGCTTTGGGGCCGGTGCCGGACAGGCCGTCACCGCCGAAGGGTTGCACGCCGACCACCGCGCCGATCATGCTGCGGTTGACGTAAATGTTGCCGATGCGCGCATCGTGTATGACGTAGTCGACGAAACTCTGGATACGGCTGTGAATGCCGAGGGTCAGGCCGTAGCCGGTGGCGCGCAGCCAGCCGAGGACGATGTCCAGATCCCCGCGCTGGTAAGTCGCGACGTGAAGGATGGGACCAAAGATCTCGGTGCGGGGGAGGCTTTCGATTGGCATTTCGAAGGCGATCGGTGCAATGAAGTGCCCTGCGGGAAGTTTCGCGGGAAGCGGTGCTTCGCCGATCAGCTTCGCGGATTGCCGCAGATATCCTACGTGGCGCGCGAGGGCCGCGTGAGCGGCAGCGTCGATGATCGGACCGACATCGGTATCGGGTTCGGCCGGATCTCCAACCTTGAGTTCGGCGAGCGCGCCGGCGAGAAGTGCCAGCACTCGCGCCGCGCAGCTTTCGTCGACGAACAGTATTCTCTGTGACGAGCAGCGTTGGCCCGCGCTGCGAAAGGCGGACGTGACGATATCGTCCACGACCTCCTCGGGAAGTGCAGAAGAATCGACCAGCATGGCATTGACGCCGCCCGTCTCGGCTATCAACGGAATGATCGGACCTTCCCGTGCTGCAAGAGCGGTGTTGATGCGCTTCGCCGTCTCCAGCGAACCGGTGAAGACCACCCCCGCAACGCGTGCATCAACGACAAGCGCAGCGCCTACTGTATCCCCGCCGCCGATTGCACAAATCGCGGCATCCATCGGAATGCCGGCTGCGTGGAATAGCGCAATGGCCTGAAGAGCGATTCGCGGGGTTTGCGCAGCGGGCTTCGCGATCACCGTGTTGCCAGCGGCGAGCGCTGCGGCCACCTGGCCGGTAAAAATGGCAAGCGGGAAATTCCACGGACTGATGCAGGCGAAGACGCCCCGAGGGCGCAGCGACAGTTCATTGCTCTCGCCGGCGGCGCCGGGGAGAAGGCAAGGTTCGAAGCCCTTACGAGCCTGCACCGCATAGTAGCGGCAGAAGTCGGCCGCCTCGCGTACTTCGGACACGGCGTCCGCATAAGTGCGCTTGCCTTCCCGGACAATCAGCGAGACGAGATCGGTCATGTGACTTTCCAGGTTTTCGCCGGCGCGATCGAGGATCGCCGCGCGCTCGGCGGCAGGAACGCGCGACCAGGATTCGAAGGCTTTGGTTGCCCGCGCGACGCTGGCAGCGAGCGTTGCAGAAGGCGTCTCGGGAATCGCGGCAAAACCTTGCCCGCGGTCGGCCAGAATCCGGGCTTGAAGGTCGTGCAGCACGGCTTGTTGGGAAAGATCCAGGCCCAGCGAGTTGACCCGATCGGGGTATAGATTGCGTGGAAGTGGAATGCGCGGGTCGGGTGTGTAGGGCTCGGGCAACAAGGTGATCGGATCGGCGATCAGGGTCTCGAGCGGCACGCCAGGGTCGGCGATCTGATGCACGAACGACGTGTTTGCCCCGTTCTCGAGAAGACGCCGCACCAGGTAGGGCAGCAGATCGTTGAATCGGCCAACCGGCGCGTAAATGCGGCAAGAAATCCGGTTCGCGTTTGCATTCTCCGCGAGCACGGCCTCATAGAGTGCATCGCCCATTCCGAGCAGTTTCTGAAATTCGAACTCGCGCGGCCCGGCAAGCTCGAGGATGGTCGCGACCGTCCGGCAATTGTGCGTGGCGAAGGCCGGGTAGATCGAATCGGGCGCCGAAAGGAGGGCAGCCGCGCAGGCAACATAGGAAACGTCGGTTGCTGATTTGCGCGTGAACACCGGGTATTCCGCCATGCCTTGCTGTTGCGCGCGCTTGATCTCGCCGTCCCAGTAGGCGCCTTTGACAAGGCGGATCGGGAGACGGCGCTTCACCGAGCGGCCAAGTCCGATCAGCCACTCGCAAACAGAAAGCGCGCGTTTCTGGTACGCCTGTATGGCCAGACCAACCGGGAACTCCGCAATCAGGTCTGCGAACAAATCCAGCGTCAATGCGAGGCGCTCCGACTCCTCTGCATCGATAGTGATACCGACGCCGCGCCCGGCGGCGATTCGCGCGAGTTCCTTGAGTTTTGGCAATAGCTCCGCGAAGATCCGCGCGCGCTGCGCCTCTTCGAAGCGCGGATGCAATGCAGAGAGCTTGACGGAGACTTCATCCGGCGGCGAAATCGCGCGGATGGCGTGAACATAAGCTTGGAAATACTTCGAGGCATCGTCGGCGGTGCGCGCACCTTCACCGAGCATGTCATAGGAAAAGCGATACGGCGCGCGTGCCGCGCCGCGCTTCACCGCCTGTTCGATGTTTTCCGCAAGGACAAACTGTTCGGCAAGGATACGCATCGCCTGGCGTACAGCCATGCGCACCACCGGCTCGCCCAGGCGCGCGGCGAGGCGCTTGAGTAGCGCTGCTGGCTCCTCCTCGGCGTCGTGCCAGCGCCCCAGAGTGCCTGTGAGCAGCAGCGCCCAGTCTGCCGCGCTGGAAAGAAAGACTTCTTCCTTTGCAGGAACCCATCGGCCTCCGGCCAGCTTGTCCCGCAGAAGTGCATCCGCGGTTTCGGCATCAGGAATACGAAGCAGCGCCTCGGCGACGCACATCAGCGCTACGCCCTCGGGGGTCGACAGGCCATGATGCCGCAGAAACGATTCCGCGCTGAGTGCCGCGGGCGGTGCGGCGCGCGCGTGCTTCGCCAACATCCGCGCCTGCTCCGTGACCCGCGATTCGGACGCTTGCGCGGGATACCTGCTGCGCAGCCGTTGCAGAGCATGCCCCTCCGCAACGCGGTAGTCGCGCGAAATCGCTGCAGTTGGTGCATTGTTCATATGGATGCCACGAGGATTCTTCTCTCAATCCGAACCCGGCCGCTGCCGCGGGGCAACGCTGGGGCACAGCACGAAACAACGGGCACCATGGGTGCCCGTTGTTTTTTCGCTTTCCCCAATCCGTGCTGTTGGCTAATGCACTTGCTGAATGCCAGCCAACAGCCAGCCGCTGCGGCCATTGACCGGCTTGGCGAGATTCCAGACTTCTTCGAACGATTCTGCATTGCCGCCATCTTCGCGCAAAGTACCGGTAAATCGCACGCTGGCGAGATACTCCGTGGGCGTCGTCTCGATGCCGAGCAGAGTTGCATCGAGGTGCTCGATTTCGGTTCTGTCGGCTTTGCCCACGGCCTCGTCCTTCTGCATCTTGATTTCGGCGAATACCTCAGGCGTCGTGAACCTGCGAATATCGTCCAAATCCTTGGCGTCCCAGGCTGCCTGCAGGCGGGTGAAATAGACTTTCGCGCTGCGCAAGAATTCCGCCACGTTGAAGTCAGCCGGCACATTCCAGGTCGCCGCAGCAGGTGAGGCGCCCGCGGAAGGTTCGCGCAAAGGCGCTCCATAAACGTTGGTCGACGACCCGGACCCCATTGTCTCCACTGGGGCCCTCAGCGGTTGACTATTGAACACCGACCCACTCGTGCGCGGGAATGCGCTATTGCTGCGCGCAGCGAACAAGCGCCATATCAGCACGCCAGCCAGAATGAGCAGACCGACCATCAAAATACTGCCCATTGCCGACGCGAACGGTCCCATCAACCCGAAATGGGACAGCAAGGCCGAAATTCCCAACCCGGCTGCGAGGCCACCGAGCGGCCCCAGCCAGCGGTTCCCCGCAGGTTGCGGCTGCGCGGGGGTAGCAGCTGCGCCCTGTGCAGGCGGTTGCTGCGGCGCCGATTGCTGCCGCGTAACGTTCTGGGATTGCCGGCCGAAACTTTTGCCCGCACCCAGGCGCCGGGCCTCGGCGTCCTGCGCTGCAAGCGAGATACTGAGCAGGACCGCCAAAATGGAAGTCGCGCCGATGAACCATTTTTGCAACCTGCCGCGAGAAGAAGTCATGATCTTTTCGAAAGATGTTATGCGAACCCGTTAGATTGGGGTTGAGTGCATTGATTCAAGATATCCGCACAAATCCGCCGCCTGGCTGGGGCGGGACCCAGCGCTTGCCAGCTTGCCGCAAGCGATTCAGCGGCGTTCTAACACGGTTCGTCCGCTAAAAGCTTCGTGGCAGGCTCGACCGGGTTGAAACGCCCGGCGGCGCCTTCCGGGTTGGCGGCCAGTGGGCGCTGGTCCTTGGCCCGATCGTATGACCGCAATAAAGCCCCGATTTCCCGGGCATCGACCGGTTTGCTGAAAAAGTATCCCTGGTATTCATGACAGCCGTGGTCGCGCAGAAAGCCGAGTTGCTCCCCGGTCTCGACTCCTTCGGCGATCACTGTGAGGCCCAGGCTGCGTCCCATCGCAATGATGGCCGAGGTGATGGCCATGTCGTCGCTATTCGAGGGAATATCGCTAATGAACGAACGGTCGACCTTGATCGTATCCAGAGGGAAACGCTTGAGGTTGGAAAGCGAGGAATAACCCGTGCCGAAATCGTCGATGGCAAGTCGCACTCCCATGCGTTTGAGTTTGACCAATACCTGCACGGCCTTGGCTACGTTGTGCATGATCATGCTTTCCGTGATTTCCAGTTCGAGGAGGGCCGGATCCAATCCTGTTTCCCGCAGGGTGGAGGCAATGTCGTCGAGCAGGTTGTCATGGGCGAACTGGCGTACCGACAAGTTTACTGCTACGCACAGATGAGGCAGGCCGGCGTCCTGCCACGCCTTGTTCTGCAGGCAAGCGGTGCGAAGGACCCACTGGCCTATCGGCACGATCAGGCCGGTTTCTTCCGCGACCGGAATGAATTGCGCCGGCGACACTTCTTTCATATCCGGATGCCACCAGCGGATCAGGGCTTCCACGCCGGTTATGCGCCCGCTCTTGATTTCGACCTTGGGTTGATAGTGCAGGCGGAATTCACCGCGCTCCAATGCCCCGCGCAGGTTCGATTCCAGCGCAGCCCGCTCGAATGAATACGTATCCATCCGCTCGGTATGGAACTGGTAATTGTTCTTGCCCTCCTGCTTGGCATGGTACATCGCGATATCGGCCCGCTTCATCAGGATCTGTTCGTCCCCGCCGTCTATGGGATAGAGGCTGATGCCCACACTGGCCGTGATGCCGATTTCGCGCCCGAGGATGTCGAATGGCTTGGCGATGTCGGAAAGAACCTTGCGCGCGACCAAAGCCACGCTCTCGGGTTCACCGTGGTCCTCCAGCAACACCACGAACTCGTCGCCTCCGAGACGGGCCACCGTGTCGCTCTGGCGCACGCAGTGCCTGAGTCGTTTCCCGATCTCCCGCAGCAGCAGGTCGCCGGCTTCATGTCCCAGCGTATCGTTGAGGTTCTTGAACCTGTCGAGATCGATGAAGAGCACCGCCAGGCCGGTGTGATTGCGGTGGGCCTGGCTGATTGCGTGGCTCAGGATGCGGCTGAAGTTGGAACGGTTCGGCAGGGTCGTAAGGTCGTCGTGATAGGCGAGATACTGGATACGCTCTTGCGCGAACTTGCTGTCCGTCACGTCCTTGCCGACGCCGCGATAACCCTTGAAGGCGCCGTGCGCGTCGAAAATCGGGCGTCCGCTGAGGCTGACCCATCGCGTCTCGCCCTCCGTCGTCATGCGCTTGAAGGTGAAGTCAAAGAACGGCAGGCGCGCATCGAGTATGGCCTGGTGCGCATTCCACTCCGCGTCGGAAAATACGTTGCCTGGAAGTTCTCGCCGCGTTTTGCCGACCATGTCGGCGGGGTTGCGACCCAGCTTCTGAAAAATCCCGTGGGAGGCATTGACGAAACGCAGATGCTCGTCCTGCTCCCAATACCAGTCGGACGACAGCGCGGTAAGGTCGCGAAATCGCGCTTCGCCTTCGCTCAAGCGCGTCAGGGCATTCTCGCGTTCCAGCCTGGAGTGCGCTTCTTTCATCGAGAACGAGATGTCGAGGGCAATTTCGGACAGCAGCGCGATTTCGCCGTCGCGCCAGGAATGCGCTTTGCTCGCTCCAACCGAAAGTACGCCCAGCATGTTTCCGGGCAGGGACACGGGCAGATTGATGATGGATTGCGTTCCGGCGGGCACCACTTCGGCCGCCAACGCGACAAAGGCCTGGGTGGCCGTTGCATCCGCGAAAATGACCGGTTTTTCTTTGCGCAGTGCGGCGAGGTGAACGGGGACTCGGGACAGGTCCAGCGTCTTCAACGCGGTCCGGCATCCAGGAGAACTCGATTCCTGCACCTGCAAAATACCCCGCGCATCGACAGTGGCGAATGTGCACCACATGTCCTGGAAGTGCTGGACCGTCTTGAGCACTATGATGCGAAGCAGTTCCTCCATCGCCAATCCTTGCATGGCATGCGCGGATATTTCATTGCGCAATTCCAGTGCCATCTGCCGCGCCTGCAATTCCTTTTCCCACAGCACGCGGTTGTACAGGGCATACCGGTAGATCAAGACGGAACAGAAGGCCATCAACGCGAAAAGCAGAAACGGCATCCACACGGCAAGAGCCCATTGCCGCCATACCTCGCTCCTTGAAGTGGCGACGAAGGCGGTCAATGGGAATCCGGGCACGCGGTGAAAGGCAATCAGGCGATGGCCGGCGGCCAGCGTACCGAGGCCTTGCGCGCGCCCGCTGTCCGGAAAGCCCTCGGCGCGCAGCTTGTCCAGAAAGAAACCATTGTTCGGAGCGGCATAGACCCGAACCGGGTCCGCGACTTCCGGCCACCTGCCTTGCAGCACGCCGTCGTCACGCAACAGCCCGATAGCAGCCCCATCTGGAAGCGACACCGGTTGCCAGATCTGATGCTGTTTGCTCATGGCAATAACCGCGGTCACCACGAATAGCGGTTTTCCAGATTCGTTTCGGAACGCATAACGCATCGGGATGACCATCTCGTGAAGTATGAGTCCCGTCAATCCACTGAGCGGCCGGCCGATATGCAATCCCGGGTGGTGCATGGCATCCGCCAGTCCGGCCTGCAGTGCAATATTTCCCCTTGTTTCGGGGATCCGTTGGCCGACGGCGAGGTTGGACGAAGAGAGGGATTGACCTTCAGGCGAAAAAATATTGGATACCGCGAGCCTGTCGTCGTTCGTCTGGAAGCGCACCAGAAGATCGTGGGTCGCGTGTGAATCCAGGGCTGATTTCTTCCTTACAATCTCCTGCGAGAGCGTCTGCAAGCTCAGCTCGAAGTGCCGGAAAAACAATGCTGACGATCGGGCGCTCAGGAGCGCGAGGTTGTCGAGGTTACGAAAAGCTTCTTCCTTCTTGTCGCGCCAGGCGTACACCCCGTAAGCGCTGGCGACGAAAGCCGCCAGGAGCGCCAGGAGAACCACTTCTTTCGAAAATTTCCTCCGAAAAGTTGCCATACCAATCAAAGAGTCCATGCTCCGGCGGATAAGGAGTTAATAACGGCAAATCGGGGGCCTGGTTGAGCGGAGTTGACCCGGGCCGAGATTGCATCCGCCGGGGATAGAACAGGTTGATCTAACGCGCGATTTGCTTCCCAGGGCGGCAGGCGCTTCACACCGCACCTCATACTTCAACCTTACGGGAAGCGTGGGGCCAGGTTGACCGACGCGGACGAGCCGCAGGTTTAGTGCGACCTACGCTGCAGCAGGAACTTCGATTCCTTCCTGTTCACAGGTGGGCGCGACGTCTGACACGGTTGCGCGCTGCATGTCCCTTGGCCAGCGCAGGTCATCGTAACCCTTGCCGCGATGCATGGTGCAACGGTTGTCCCACATCACCAGGTCGTGCACGCGCCAGCGATGCGCATAGACGAATTGCCGTTGCGTCGCGTGCTCGATGAGTTGTTGCAGCAGCGCGTCTCCTTCCTCCGCGCTCATGCCGAAGATGCGCCCGGCGTGGGAAGCAAGATAAAGTCCTTTGCGACCCGACCCCGCATGCCGCCTTACCAGGACTTGGGGAACGGGCGGCAGCGTCTGGTTCTCTTCGTCTGAAAAATCGGTAAATCCAAGTTTCTTGCGCGAATACATGATGGCGTGCTCGGCGACCAGACCGCGCAGGCGTTGCTTCACCTCCTCGGGCAGCGCGTCGTAGGCCGCGCGCATGTCGGCGAACTCCGTCTGGCCTCCGACCGGCGGGATGCTGCGCGCGTACAGCAGCGAGGCCTTGGCGGGCAGGCGGCGAAACGAACTGTCGGTGTGCCACATCCTGTTGCCCATCTCGAACATGCGTTTGCGGCTTGCCCTATCCCAGATCTGATCGCCGGGACTCAAGTTCGATACGTCCGCTATTTCGGCCCGCACACGCAACTTCGCATCGCTGCGCGCGGCATGGATGGTCGTTTCCAGGGGGCCAAAGTTGCGTGCGAAATCCAGATGCTGGTCGGTGCTCAGGTGCTGATCGGGGAAGATCAGCACGGAGTAGCGATTGAACGCGGCTTCCAACTCCGTGAAGTCGTCTTGCAACAATGCCGCCGAGAGGTCGATATCTCCAATCTCGGCGGCAAAGCTTTCGTTCACGGGCAAAACGGTCATGGCATCACCACTCGTCTGGCTGAGTGTGAGAAACCTAAGCGCCGAGGCCGCTCTTGTCAATGGTGGCCGGCAGCCAGAAGGTACAACGCGCCTGGTGCCGCCTCGTCTTCCTCCAGGGTTCCAGGACCACTTGCGCCGACACTGCTCGGCGCGTGTGCCGGGACGCGCAATCAGTGCAACTTACGCCGGATAGAGGGTATGCACATTGCTGCGGCCGCCCCTATTGCAAGCGCTGCGACAGCGCCTGCGGCAACGGGTTGCTCGCGAACTATGGTCTGGGCTTTGTCACTCGCTCGGCGCAATTGCTTGCCTGCGTTGCTTGCGATTCCGCTGGCGCGCTCCTTGCCGTTCGACGCTGCGCTCGCCAGCGTTGCGCGCGCCGCTACCGCGGACTGCGCAATCTTTTGCCGTGTGTCGAGCAATTTCTCCATAGCCGTCTCCCGGACTTGGGGGATGCGCGGCTTGGACCCTGCGGTGTCGGATAAGCGCGATCGCCTGCGTTGACCGGCCACGATAAGGAATACGGCCACGCTGATGCCAGCGATTGCCGCCGGTATCGGGTAACGCCGCACCAAACCCGCGAGTCTCACGGCGTAACGGCTGGCTTCGAAGCCAGAGAGCGCGCCGATTCCATTCCGAATCAACTCGCGCGGCGTCAGGCGGTGTTCGAGTTCGTCCAATGTTGCGTCCAGCCTCGCCCGGATGCGATCGATTTCGCCTTCGATTTCTTCAGGTGTTCTGTTGCTCATTTGATGTGCTCCTTGATGACTTGGGCGTCGTGCTGCACCGATCGCATGCTATGCGACGGCTTCAGTTTTCTTGCCTGGAGTTTGTTGCGCCCCACGGAAAGAAGGAACCAGCCAACGACAAGCACCGCGAGACCGACTATGAGGGGAGCGAGCCACGGCGCCTGTTCTTCCGGCAATGCCAGGGCGACCAGGCCAACGACCGCGAACAGTACGAGCAAAAAACCTGCAAACAGCACCGCCCCGGCAGCAGCCAGCGCAGCAATGCCGCTGCCTACCTGTGAAATCTTCTCTGAAATCTCGGCCTTTGCCAGTGCTGCTTCATCCCGCAGCAAGGCCGCCGACTCGCGCCACAGGTCGGAAACCAGTCCGACCAGCGGCCGTCTTTCGTAGCGGGCATCCGTTGGGGTTATTGTGTCCATCGCAATTCTCCTTTGCACAAATGCATAGCATCTATCGATTGGTTCGGCACGCAAGCCCTTGGAGAATGGAGGCAATATGCATGCCGAAGACTCCGGTGCCTGTCCCGATCCCCCAAGGCAGGCAGGAATCCCGTTGGGCCAAGGGGTTAAGGCATCTCGCGCGCTCATGTCGCCGCACGGATGACCTCGCCGCGCTGCAGACTTTTCAGCGGCCGCTGTAATACTTGCGATCAGGCCCGGCGTGCAGCAAAACGCGTCGGCTGCGACAGCTTGTCCGGACGAGCCTTCAATCGCGGCTGATTGTTTGCGACCTTACCACCCGTTCCCGCTGCGCAACCTTTTGCTCCAGGCAGCGTTTCCACCATTAGTCTCGGGCGCTTCGACCATGGCTTCGCATACAAGGATGTGATCTCGAGCGTTGCGCGCCTTCCCAAAGGCCTTTGGCCGGCCCCTCGCATGCTGCGTCGCCGTCGAACCGATCACTCAGCTCGTGTGCAAAATGCTTGAATCGTTTTCCTCCAGAGGCGTACAGCGGAAGCAGGATCTGCACAGGATGCATACACGTGAGATTGCGCGCCCGCGAACTGGTTCCCTTTCTCAGGGAGCACAGGCGCAACATGCAGCATGAACCCCGTCGGGCCGTTGCCGTTGCTTCAATGGCGAACTGAACCGCGACCGGTTGTCCAACAGGCCTGAAAAGATTAAAGCAGGGTCAAGGACGATATCCAATGAGCGGAGGCAGCACAATCGGTCTGAGACCGCCGTCGACGGATGCTGCCATCGATCGCGCTCGAATATGTGCTGCCGTCTGTACCGTGCCTGGGCTAGACTACAGACATGGAGCCCGATACCGTCCTGAAGCGCCCCCGCAAACATTTCTCGATGCTGCGCGAAATGCACCTGGCGGATCTCTTTACCTTGGCCAACGCCGCTTGCGGCGTGGCCGGCGTATTCTGCGCGTTGACGTTTGTGGAGAGCGGGTCGCGCGCGCATTTTCTCGTTGCCGCTGCGCTGGCGCCCGCGGCTTTCCTGTTCGACGTGCTCGATGGCCGCATCGCGCGCTGGCGGCACACGCACTCCGCGCTCGGCCGGGAACTGGATTCGCTCGCGGACGTCATTTCGTTCGGAGTGGCGCCGGCTGCACTCGCATTCGCGGCTGGCTTGCGGGGCGCGTGGGACTGGGTCGCGCTCATCTACTTCGTGTGTTGCGGAGTGAGCCGCCTGGCCCGCTACAACGTAACCGCCGAAAAGCTCTCCGAAGGCGCTGACAAAGTCGCCTATTTCGAGGGAACGCCCATTCCGACCAGTGTGGTGTTGACCGGTGTTCTGGCTTTCGCGGCCTGGCAGGAACGTCTGGGCGAAAATATCTACTGGGGGGTATGGTCAACGGGATGGGGCGAACTGCATCCGCTGGTACTTCTGTTCGTACTCTCCGGCACGTTGATGATCAGTAAGACCCTGCGCATTCCCAAACTCTAGCCGCTCAACGCATGCTCTTCGCATGCGCTGCAGGCATTCCCATCTCCGACAGCCGCAGCGCCGGGATCTTACCGCCACCGGCCCGCTTTTCCGACGCGATCGTCTCTTGCGTGCGCAGTTGCCTGCATTCACCCCATCCAGAGATTCCGGTAAATCCTACAGAGGATTTGTAAAGCTCTACCACGGCGGCAAAGCGAAATGGGGCGTACAGGGATTACTCGGTCTGGCGCCGGCGATATTCCAATCTGGCAACAATCTTGCTGCCTAATTCGGAAAACCGGAACAGGAGTAACCCATGCACGGACAAGCGAATAATTTGGCCGCAGAAAAAACGACCACGGAACGCAGGAGGCTGCCCCGCTCCAAAGCGGGTGAATTGAGGCAGCCGCGGCCGCCGTTTCCCAGGCAGCACCAGGAAAGCCCAGGCCTGGAGTCGGACCTCGATCCGCTGCCGCGCTATCAGGCGCAAGCCTACAGGGCCGCCGGAAAACTGCAGGGACAGGTTGCGCTGATCACCGGAGGCGACTCCGGAATCGGTCGCGCCGTGGCGGTATTGTTTGCGCGCGAGGGCGCGCTCGTAGCGATTAACTATCTTGCAGAAGAGGAATCAGACGCGCGCAAGACCCTGGCCGAAGTCACGGCGCATGGCGGCAGGTGCGAGTTGATTCCCGGGGACCTTGCCGTCAAAGGATTCTGCCAGCAACTGGTCGAGGAAACGGTGCGTCGATTCGGGCACCTGGACATTCTGGTTTCCAATGCAGCCCACCAGCGGCGCAAGAAGGACCTGGATGAGTTGACCGACGAGGAACTCGAATACACCTTCACCACCAATATCTACGCGTATATCCGCCTTGCCCGCGCAGCCGTGCCGCACATGAAGCCGGGCAGCGTGATCATTGCCACGAGTTCGGAAACAGGAATCTTCGGATCGAAAAAACTTCCGGACTATTCCGCAACCAAGGGCGCAATCAATGCCTTCACGAAAACCCTCGCGCAAGCACTCATCGAACGGCGGATCCGTGTCAATGCGGTGGCTCCCGGCCCCGTGTGGACACCCCTCAACCCCTCGGATGGCGGCTTGTCCGCTGAGGAGGTCGCGAAATTCGGCGAGAACAACCCCATGGGACGGCCGGCGCAACCCGAAGAACTCGCCCCCGCCTATGTATTTCTTGCTTCCAACGCCGATTCTTCCTACATCACCGGGACAGTACTGCAGGTGATGGGCGGCGAAACGACGGGTGGGTGAATCCGGCGTTTTCTCCCGGAGAGTTCGCTACTCAGGATAAATCGGCATTACAAGCGCGAAAGGAGGCGACGATGGCGCAATACGGAAAGAAAGCCGCGGCCAAGGTCAAGAAGGTCATGCACGAACGCAAGGAGGGAACACTGAAGAGCGGCAGGTCAGGGAAAAAAGTCACCAGCCGCAAACAGGCCCTCGCGATAGGGCTTTCCGAGGCGCGAAAGGCGGGCGCCAAGGTGCCACGCAAAAAGAAAAAATAGCCGCAATCGAAAGTGTTAGGGCGGAGCTACCGCCCGCGGGGTTCCCGGTTTGGCATCGTGCCGATCGCCGAATCAATCCGATATTGTCTGAGTTGATCGCGTTATGCATGGGCTCAAATGAAACGCCCCGTTCGCTTGCGCGAACGGGGCGTTTTTTCCTGCCAGGCATATCCGGCCTAGCGGCCAGCCAGACTCCTGAACCTTGTGGTTGATCCAGTTCCAGAGTACCACCGACCGGTGTTGCCTTGGTTGTCTCTCACGGGATCACCTCCTTTCAAAGTTGCGAGGTTGCAGTGTAGCAAAAGAAAAATGCGAACTACAAGCGCTTGCGCCGGCCGTGTCACCGACGGAGGTGGCCGACGCGCGCGGGCTCCCGGTGGAGTGACTGCAACGATCTATCGGTGAAATCTGACGGGACGCACGTCTTTTGCATTAGACTGCCCGCTCTCTGCATCATCCAGTGCCCGGCAGCGCGGAAAGGCGCCCATCAAAACCCCACAAAGGATCCAACCGCTCGTCGAGGAAGGCCTCGTCGACGAAGTCATCGGCCAGCTCATGAGCGGCAAGGAAGCGGTGGTCTACATCGTCAGGTGTGGCGAGGAAATCCGGTGCGCGAAAGTGTACAAGGAAGTCAACAAGCGCAGCTTCCGCCAAGCCGTTCAGTACACGGAAGGCCGCAAGGTCAAGAACAGCCGGCGGGCTCGCGCCATGGAGAAGGGATCGAACTATGGGCGCAAGGAGCAGGAAGATGCCTGGCAGCATGCGGAGATCGACGCCTTGAATCGCCTCGCCGCCGCGGGCGTGCGCGTGCCGCGGCCGTACAATTTTCTTGACGGCGTGCTGTTGATGGAACTGGTGCAGGACGCTGACGGCAACGCCGCGCCGAGACTCAACGATCTGGCGCTCACGCCGGAGGTGGCGCGCAAATATCATCACATGCTGATCATGCAGGTCGTGCGCATGCTTTGCGCCGGCGTTGTGCATGGCGACCTGTCCGAATATAACGTGCTCGTCGGCGGCGGCGGACCGGTCATCATCGATCTGCCCCAGGCGGTCGACGCCGCCGGCAACAACAGCGCGCAAGCCATGCTCGAACGGGACGTCGATAATCTGACCGCCTACTTCGGCCGCTTCGCGCCGGAATTGCGAACCACAGACTATGGCAGGGAAATCTGGGCGATCTACCAAAGCGGCAGGCTCCAACCCGATGTCGCGCTGACGGGTTGTTTCGTGCGCAGCGAAATTCCCGTCGACGTGGACGGAGTCATCCGCGAAATCGACGATGTCGTGAAGGAAGAAGCGGCTCGCCAGCGCTATAAGGAATCTCTGGCCCTCGAGAAGTAGGTCACGAACGGGAACTTCAAGCGTAAGACTGACTCCTTGTCAGGAGGTCTAACCCCGAATCTCACCACGAAGGCACCCCCCTCTCTCCAACTCTCTCCCGCCAGGGGAGAGAGGGTTGTAACGCCCTCGGCTTCCAATCTCCCTCTCCCTTGGCGGGAGAGGGTCGGGGAGAGGGGGTGTCTTCGTGATGATAATTTCAGTATCCGTCGTTCGGCTCGATTCTCAGCAAATCAAAAGGAGTGATCATGGTCAAGAAGGCATGGGCGATCTGGAAGGGAAGCATCAAGGAAGGTGGCGGCACCATTTCTACCGAAACCGGTGTGCTCAGGGACGCGCCTTATGGTTTCAAATCACGGTTTGAAAATGGCAAAGGGACCAATCCGGAAGAACTCATCGGTGCCGCTCACGCGGGGTGTTTCTCCATGGCCTTGTCGCTGATGCTGGGCACTGCAGGTTTGACGCCGGAAAAAATCGAAACGCATGCCGAGGTGACGCTCGACAAGGTCGGCGACGGTTTTGAGATTACGGCCAGCCACCTGAACGTCACCGCGAAAATTCCGGGCGCGAACGCAGCCCAGTTTCAGGAAATCGCGAACAAGGCCAAAACCGGCTGCCCGGTGTCGAAATTGCTGAAGGCCAAAATCACGATGGATGCGAGGCTGGAAAGCTAGGCTGCCGGCGAACGGCCCTCGTTACAGCCTGAATAACGCGTCACTTTGGTAAGGTGTCGTTCTTTGGCCGGAGACCAAAGCGATGGCTGGTTTCACAGAATACGAACAATACGACGGGCTGGGTCTCGCGGACCTCGTTCGCCGCAAAGAAGTAACCCCCGCGGAGTTGCTCGATGCGGCCATAGAACGCGTGGAGGCGCGCAATCCCGCGGTCAATGCCGTGACCATGAAACTCTATGAATACGGCAGGAAAGCGATTGCCAGTCTGCCGGAGGGGCCGTTTGCGGGTGTGCCCTTCCTGATGAAGGATCTCACCTCGCCGATTGCGGGGATTCGCATGACACGCGGTTCAAGGTTTTTCGCCGACGCGCCGCCGTCGCCGGCGGACAGCGAGCACGTAAAGCGGCTGAAAAGAGCCGGCCTTGTCATTTTCGGACGCACGAATACCTGCGAACTCGGTCTTTCGCTGACCTGCGAACCGCAACTGCATGGGCCGACGCGCAATCCGTGGAATTTCGCGCACATTTCCGGCGGTTCAAGCGGGGGCGCGGCCGCAGCGGTGGCCTCCCGCATGCTGCCTATAGCACATGCGTCGGACGGCTTCGGTTCGATCCGCGCCCCGGCGGCCTGCTGCGGGCTCGTGGGCCTCAAGCCGACCCGCAGCCGCAATACCTTTGCTCCGTTCGCCGGCGAAGGATTGGGCGGCGTATCGACCGAGCACGCCGTGACGCTCAGCATTCGCGACAGCGCCGCGCTGCTGGATGCGACCCGCGGAGCGGGACCGGGAGACCCGTACGTGGCGCCGCTGCCCGCTGGGCCGTACCTCAAGGAAGCGGGCGCGAATCCTGGCAGGCTCAAGATCGCGTGGACCACCGCCGCGCCAAACGGGGCAAAAATCGATGGCGAGTGCCTGCGGCTGCTCGAGGAGACGGTCGGGCTCTGTGTGGATCTCGGACACGATGTTGAAGAGCGCGATCCGGAGATCGAGAGATCCGCAGTAGTGCCGACATTTCTGACCTTGGCTGCGGCGAATACGGTCGTCAATCTGGCGAGCCATCCGACAGCCGGACGCGCGGCGCGCGAAGGCGAAGTGGAGCGCATCACCTGGTTGACCGCGAAGCTGGGCGAAGACATCAGCGCGCCCGACTATGTTCGCGCGACGCAAACGGCGCACCGCCTCGGGCGGCAAATGGCGGCATTCCATACTGAGTGCGACGTGCTGTTGACGCCGGGCCTGAGCTCGCCGGCCGTGAAACTGGGATGGCTCGACATGATGATGGACGATGTGCACGAATACTGGCGCCGGGTATTCGATTTCTCGCCATTCACGGTATGGTTCAATCTCACCGGCCAACCCGGCCTCATGCTGCCGTTGGGTCAAAGCAGGGGCGGCCTGCCGCTGGCAGTGCAGTTGGTCGGGCGTTTCGGCGATGAAGCGACGCTGATTCGCCTGGGCGCCCAGCTCGAGGCGGCGCGGCCCTGGTTCGGACGCAAGCCCGCGCTCGCTGCGTGACTTGTTCAATACGCGCATCGAGGGCATCGGATTTCATGCATTGACTTGGCGGGGAGGATTTCATGGCAGACGCACAAGACGCTCCGAAACCGGATCTGAAAAACGGCGTTTCGCTTGCGGGGCTTGCGGATGGCGCGATGCTCGTCGGTCGCGTGGATGATGAAGAGGTCCTACTGGCGCGGCGCGGCGACGAAATCTTCGCGGTAAGCGCGCATTGCACGCATTACCACGGACCACTCGCGGATGGCCTCATCGCCGGCGACACGGTGCGTTGTCCGTGGCATCACGCCTGCTTCAGCCTGCGCACCGGTGAAGCATTGCGCGCACCCGCGCTGGATCCGATTGCCTGCTGGCGCGTGGAGCGCTCAGGCAATACGGTCTTCGTCAGGGAGAAGATTCCTGTCCCGTTACCGGTAAAACCATCTTCACGAAGTATTCCGGACACGGTCGTTATCGTAGGTGGGGGCGCCGCCGGTTTGGCGGCAGCGGACATGTTGCGGCGTGAAGGCTACGAGGGCGGCGTGACGCTGATCAGCGCCGATGAGTCGCCGCCTTGCGACCGTCCGAATCTGTCGAAGGACTACCTCGCCGGCACTGCGCAGGAGGACTGGATTGCGCTGCGACCGCCCGAGTACTACGCCGAGAGGCGCATCGAGCTCGTGCTCAATGTGCGCGCAACTTCACTGGACCTTAAACAGAAAAACGCAATACTCGAAAACGGCAGGAAAGTTAAGTTCGGAGCGCTCCTCATGGCGACGGGCGCCGATCCGGTGCGCTTGCCGGTGCCCGGTGCCCAGGATTCGCA
>Ga0070686_100000108_pt1 | contig 57769 bp, 102 predicted proteins | sample KBSS23LmetaG_FD_65654 | JGI IMG/M metagenome (GOLD analysis project Ga0070686, IMG submission 65654) | Switchgrass rhizosphere microbial communities from Kellogg Biological Station, Michigan, USA - KBS S2-3L metaG | ecosystem: Host-associated > Plants > Roots > Rhizosphere ...
AGTACCGCTCGGCGTAAGAGCAAGTAGAGCGGTAGCTGAATCGGTAGCTTGTAATGTGTCTGTACCATTAGGCGTAAATAACAGCGTTACAGTAGCACTATCAGTAATGGATGGGATGGGCGCATGTTGCGGCCCTGTCATAAAGAACGTAGGTCTAAATCGTCTGTTAAGTCTAGCCATTAGAGATAGTAAGCCAGCGGAACCTTATAAGGATCGGAGAAGTTGCCAAACTGCGGGCCATGCTCTCTGTGGTGAAGATCCTCAACGGTCGGAGCAGGACGAACTGCAATAGTTGCACAACGCCACCTAGCGTTGGAAGTATCGTTAGCAAAGTTACCAGGATCTTCCGAAGCTGCATTCAACTGTCTGAACGCAACCGATGCTTGCATACCACCAATAACATCGCCTGAGATAATTGTGTTTTCCTGGTTCACATAGTTGGTAGGTGGCGTATCTGCTGTAATGCCCGTAAACGATCCAGTCAATGAATCCTCACCGCATCCACATAATGCAATCCACAGGGTATCGTCAGCACCCCATGATGGAGTAAGTGAGTTAGGTGTTGCAGTGGTCGTAGTGCCTGAAGATGAACCACCAATCTCCGGTGGAGTAGTTGCATGATTACCGGAAAAGGACATTAGGATCATTGCGGCATGGCCGGTAATGGTACCTGCTTGAGTTACAGAAATAGTGCCTGTCTCTGATCCCGTACTAAACTTGTAAGCAGCGCCGATCGCAATAGTAGTAGTTGTCGCTATATCACCAAACTCTGTCCAACCTGCTGTCCATCCTGAAAAAGCTGCGTTTGTACCCGTACCAGTTTGGTAGGCAAAACATAGCGCAATTAGTAGATTCCCTGAACTCTTAGTTAGGCCTGTTAAGCTAGGAAATGTACGAGTAGCAGTTGTATCTGCCTGCGTGTTATCAAGCAGAGTTGATGCAGCATTTGTGGGGATTGACGGAAATGCCATTTAGAACCAACCGCGTACAACTCGTCCGGGTTGTCTAGTTGCAGGGCCAGGAGTAACGGCAGCACCAATACGAGTCGTATCAAACGCTGCGAAGTCGTCCATGTAAAGGAAATCAGTTGTGGACGGAACGTTAATCAAAGTGGTGGAAGGCCCATAACGAACATACTGGATATTTGTGTTAGCAGGTCCGTTGTTGGTAACACCTGAAACGTCACCGGAGTCTCCACCAGCAACCACAGTCGCATCATCGTAGTTGTATACATGAATGTTGATAGTTGAATCCGCTGTTGCACCTGTCGGATCAACCATCCATTCAAACCTATACCATTGTGCTGCTGATAAAGTAGGTCCTGTCCATGCAGTAGTGTTATCAGGACCGTTACGTAACTGAACTACGCCGGCCGCGCTTACCTGCAAATACCCTAGAACGAGTGCAGCATCGGCTACACGCCAGTTAATGAACTTGCATGATGTACCGAAACCAGTCCAATAAGCGTAGCAGCGTCCAAAACAGCTACCAGTAAACGGGGTACCGAAATCCCATGCTACGAACTCGGATTCAGCAGTACCTCTTGTAGCAAATTTAATGGATTTAGTTCCGTGGGCAGCAAAGTCAGTTGAATAGTCGTTAAAACCAGCAACACCACCGTCCTGAACTACAGTCCAGGGATCACCGCTACCATCATTAGTTGTGGGTGGGGCACTACCAACGGTACCACCCTCACAGTCATTAAACCAAGGCATTAGTTAGGCACCGGAACCTTTTGTCCACTCGGGAATGTAGATGAATCGACAATATTGCTGATATATCGAGAGTTAGAGATACGTGAGGCAAACTTGGTCATGGCATTACCACTAAAGTTACCATTTCCGTCACCTTCCTCAATATAGACGTTGGTGACGTTTCCCTGGTAGTTAAAATAGCTGAATGCTTTAATATCCGCACGATCTTCAAGCCAATCAAACAGATCATCGAACCAAGCTGCCTTACCTGGTGAAGCCATACCAGCTTCGCAGCCATATTCACTAATTGCAATAGGCTTACCCGGAGCGAGTGTATGGCAGATGCTGTAAATGTTGTTGTACAGGCTGGTAATAGTATGGTAGCTACCATCAGCTTGTCCATAACCGTCCCAACCTACCCAATCCACATAAGCCGTACCCGGAAAACGTAGAGCAGGATCAGAAACACCCGAAGGTGGGTTATACATATTGGGGCACCAAAAGAAACTGACGTTCCCTGTATGTGTACCCGTATTTGAGCCGGCTGTACCGTTACCACTCATTACATCGGCACATGCACCCCAAAGGTTTTGCCAAAGAGTTATGTAGTTCGCAGCAGAAAGGTTATTTGTACACCAGTTGAACTGACTGGCTAGGTTCATTTCCCAAATTGGTCTATACAGGATTGGATGCCCATGATTCTTTACCTGTGTAAACCAAGTTGTGAGGTTAGTAACCGCAGTGCTGTTCATCGCAATAATGTCATTGATTCCCGCAGTGGAGAATCCCATACCATATTGCGAGAACGCACCACGCGCTCTTACCTTATTTGCACTGCCAGTGCTATAATCAGTAGGAGGCCATGCGTTACCGGCGCCACCCCAATGAATGAAGGCGACCTTTTTACCTACATGAGCCTCAAACTTGTCCTGTGGGCAGTTAGTTAAGTTACTTGACCCAGGTGCGTCAGCGGAAGATGATGCCCCGTATTGAGAGGCTTGGAATGCACCCTCAATACGGGCACCAAAGTAAATACCGCTAGGACCACCGGGCGGGGCACTTGATCTTTGCTTCCTGCCTTTTACTACAATAGGCAACTAAGTTCTTTCAAACCACATAGTTGCTCTTGCATTTACAGCAGCTGGTGCATTAATTCTAATACCAAACAACACAGATACAGCGGTATCAGGAGTTTGACCGGGAGGATACCTCTCAAAGAGTACACCTCCATCTGGAGTTAGCAACCATTCATCAACGGACGTAGCACCCGTAGGCTCAGCCGAGTAACCATGCTTAGTTGTAAAGCCTGCGGTAATAGTCGGACCATAAATCTGATCCACAGTACCAGCAGTACCAGTACCATCGGACGTATACCTCATAAGCTCAACAAGCGCAGGAACAGCAGACGATGTAACACCATCGAACGCTACCTTGATTGCCTGAAGATCAACACCGAACTGAGCAGGTGCAATAACGCTCAGAACAGTCTTAGCTGTAGCAGCAGATAGAGAGATTGCACCCTCGGTACTTGCAGTATATCCAGCTTTAGCCATAATTAACCTGCCTTGAGGGTAGCAGTTACCTTCTGCGTGTCGCCAACAGCATAAGTACGAGTAGCAGCAGTATCAGCAGTAAAATAAGGCTGACCGGCGTTAAGTGTAGATCCATCAGTAAGCACCCATGAGTTTGCGCCGTTAGGTGAAGGTCCTGAACCAGTAAAAGCTCCGAACGTTACTTCATCAGCAGACGAGGATTGCCCACCAGTAGAGAACGTGGAGTCGAACGTACTAGTACCCCAATCGATTCCAGCCTGGTTAATGGTCTTAGCGATAGTCTGCCTCGCATAACCAGCAGCCGTAGTGGAACCAATCTCGTTAATGTTCGTACCAGTAACCGTTGCAGACCACACACTGTTTCTTGCATAGTCAGTACCGCCACCGGAACCAACGTTAGTTGTTGCAAGTCCCATAGTCCACGAAGCAGGTGGAGTAATGGAACCGGACGCGCCAAGCACATAATCAGTTACAAGCTGTGAAAGCCTCTGGAACGCAAGTACGGCCATTATTCGCCCTCCCACTTCTCGGGCTTGATTGACTTAACTTCCTCAAGCTTAAAGTTAGAATCGTGAGGGCCGCTATCAACCATTGGGTTAGTCAAGTTACGCAAATCTGCGAGAACCTCAGGAAGCAGAACAACACCACTCTCTGATCGTGTATCAATAGAGTCTTTAAGTGCCGATCTTACTTCTGCTGCCGCGACAGATTCCTCTAGGTTGAAGTCGTTAGGATGCTTGTCATATTCAAGCACCTTAGCAACCCTGGTCGCCCTTACGTCTTGTGCAGGTCCAGCATACTCGCCTGACTTAGCTCGCCTGTGATGCTCACTAACACCCTCAAGCATCTCTTCTTCGCTATCAGTACACATAACGCTATGCGACCCATCCTCATAAATCACTTCATAAAACGGCATTTCTCACCACCTTAACTAAAGTTGGAGTGTTTGACAATAAAAGCACTTTCATGAGCCGTCTGCGGGTTTACAGACTCCCATCTAACTTCCCATACTCCCTCCAAGTTAGCGTCTACATCTACGTAATAGTTACCAACACCTGCTCTAATAACCTCAGCGTCGATTGAGTATTCGTACGTTGTGAGGGTATTTGCAGGGTCCTTAACCTTAAAGATCACCGTATCGGGATCTACACCAGCAAAGTCTCTTTCAACCTTTGCAGCATCGCCACGATCGTAAGAGGTTTCAATCATTTATCCCCCACTAAACACAGTAGTTGCCAACTGCGAATAATCCTTTGTTTCAATACCACCGCCGGCTCCGTTAAGAATGCCAGTAACATTCAAACCTGACGGCATTTCTTCAATTGCAGGAGTTCTCATATTTGTCGGGTTTCCTAGCGTTGCAATCTGTGCATCCGTAATCGCACCTTGACCAATAATCATCCACTTGATCCAGCTATAGAGATAGTCAATGCCGGTACCGTCAGTTTGACCAATATCTACCAAGTCTAAGTCCCACGGAATCAGCGGCGTTCTTGATCCTAAAACCACCACAGGTGCAGCGTCATTAACTGCGATCTTAGATTGTGTTTGATCCCATACAAAGGTAACGATAGACTCCATGTGCTTAAAAGGCTTCAAAGGTGTAGATACGGTACGGGACATACCATCAGATTCGCCAGGTGAGTTGTCCTGATTAAGCTGCAACGCTACTTGTTTGGAACTGATGATGTAATAGCCGAGGTTGTAGAAGCTACCATCACCGACTCTATAAATAGGAAGCGATGTAAGACCTGTGGGAGCAGCGTCATGGTCAAATCCCCATTTAATCTTCGCAATGACGAAGCCTTGCTCCATGTTGAATAGTGATCTAGGGATCGTAAGCCTAGAATCTGCGCGGGAAGTAGGAGTGAACGGTGTAGGTACCTCATTGTTCTCAATCTGCCAACCATCAGCAAACAACCTGATAGGAACAATGTTGGCATCCTGGTCAATAAACCTAAAACGTCCAGCAGTATCTACAGCAGTGAAAGGAATCTCAACGCGGAAAGGTCCTCTTTGCCGAGGGAGGTTCACTTCTGCAATAGTTGAGCTATTCGCATTGTTACGGACTTGGCATTTAATGATCCCGAAGTCCACTTCATCACGAACAACCCATACAGACGCAATGTACTTCTGACTGACGGTAAGGCCGGAGAACAGATGATAGACCGTATCGTTGGTTGCAGCCAAATCAACCCGTAAGTTCCAATCACCAAACAAAGGGTGACTCTGCTCTCTTGTGCGCGTAGCAGTTCCACTAGCCGAAAAGTTTGTTAGGTCAGTAGTCTCATGCGAAGGCTGTGGAGCTACAAGGTTAGTGGTATCAGGGAAAACCCCTAGTGATTCTTCTGTTGGAGAAACGTCATCAAGCAGAACGTCATACATACTACGACCAAATCTATACGAGCCATGCCAAATATAGCTAGTCAGACCATTAACATCTGCACCGCTTTTATACAGACCTCGCTTAAACTTGACAGACGGAGTTGCACCACTCAACGAGTTACTTGTGGGGATACCTGACAAGTTAATAGCGCGTGTCCAGGCAGCATCACCTTCATATCTCCACCAAAGCTGAAAGATGCCAGTAGCAATATCCCATACGACCCGCATTAAGAACTCAATGTTCTTGTCTGTGGGAGTCGTTGTAAAGATGTTGTGCGTGGCAGTGTAGGTACCAACATTGGTGCTTACATTTAGGACTCCACTGTTAAAGTTGATCCTGACAGTACCAGTCGAGTTAGCCCTCATATATAGAGCCGGACTACCTACACCATGATTAGGCCCGCATTGCATAATTGTCGCACCATTAGTATCTGCATCCCATGTTGCAGGGAACCTAACTCTCCACAGGTACCAACATTCTTCGCCTAGCTCACCTTGTGTAGTACGTGCGACTTCGCAACGTTCTCGAGTTGTATCAGCAGAGTCATTAAAGTCGCCAGGACGAACAGTAATCTTCATCCATTTATCATCGGGATACCACGGAGCTACACCAGTAAGCAAAGAGTCAATAAGTCTAAGCTGGTCAGTTAGCACACCACCAAGCGAATACGCTTTATGCTCAATTTGGTTGAGTCCGTGAAAGGCAGTAGTTACCTTCGCATTAATCAAGTGGGATGCGGCGGCGTTAGTAGTACCATAAGGAGCTGTAGCACCCCTAACCCCTGTAAGGGTAGTTGTACCGTGACCACCTGTGATAAGGATAAACTCCTGGTCAATACAAATAAGGAACGCAGACGCTGTAGGCCACTCAGGGTGCCAAGCAACAATAGGGATATTTGTCTGCGTATTATTGATTGCTGCTGATAATGCACTTTCAGCAACATCGGTCATTCTGTTCTCAGAGATAGGCCGGCGCATAGGCTTAAGGTCGCCCTCTAAGCCCTGCTTCCTCATAAACCCATCTACTACTGATCGTGTCTTAGTAGCTAGCAATTAGCACTCTGCGTCATTAACAGGTACAGGGGAAGATTGCCGTAGTGCATCAGATACCTCATCATCTATGGCAAGATCGTTGAGTGAGAAGATACCGTATGCAGCCAATCTCTTAGCTGCTTCGGGCAATGCAAAGTTGGGTGAATTAAATAGCTTGACATGTAGGGATTGCGGATGCTGCTTTGCATGGTTCTCTGCCCATACTTGCCTTCTAGACTTACCAAGTAAACTGTGCGGGAATTCACGATCAAGCTCCGTCTGATAGACAGCACCGCAAAGCAAGCAACATCGGTAAGGCTTATCGGGCCTGAAGGTTAAGTTAGTAAGGTCCTCAAGCCCGATAGCCCCACCTGTCAAGATTACGTGCTTAATCCTCACTAGGCTCCGCTGGTTCAGGATCGCGCGTAAGCTTCTTAATAAGAACGTCCATCGGATCTTCGGGATTGAACTTACCACCCTCACCGAGTCCGTTATCCGTAAGGTACATACATGCCTTTAGCCGAACGTTCTCATTGGCGGCATGTTCTGCTAAAAACACAATGTTAGATACGGCCTTAGGGATACCGCGGATAATCTCCTTACGTGTAGCTTCAACAAGTTGCTCGTGATTCTCAGGAAGCTCTAGTTTTGCACTACCCCACTCTTCCTCTAGAGCCTTCTGATAGTTAGCAAGCTCCTGTTGCAAACTAGCATCGGCAAGAGGTCTTTTCTTAGAAACCTCGTCAATCTTCTTATCGTCAATAGGTTCTTGCATTGTTTAAGTACCCCCTTTCGCCAACGGAGTGTACCAGGGAGGTAAGGCTGAAAAACATTGTAACAATCGTCACTTGACGTTAAATACGCTCGATACGAGGCTGTGCATGATAACACATCTAGTGCCTTCCCTCGGATAGAGTTCCTAGTGCAGTAAGCAAGAGAACACCACACAGGAGGCGACCGGTGCAGTACATCAACCTAGATGACGCGGAGTACGCGGGAAGCTTCAGCCACATTCAAGCTATCCCACAGTCAGCCAAACGAGCGCGAGGAAAGCACAAAGGCAACAAGCGTGAGCCGCGCGGCTTGTATGGAGGGTACGCTCGCCGCTCACGTAAGGCAGCAGTAGAGGCGCGTGTCACCACACCACAGGCACCACAGGCAATGAGCTACAGCGACAGACTCAGCAAGTTTGGTGCAGTAGGACGGATGGACGACTGAGGATACATAGGGCAGGGTAGGCACGTAGCCACCCTACCCCCTGTACCCTAGGAACGGAGGAAACATGGCAGTATCAGAGCTTGGCATGGCATTGGATGAGAAGCGCCATGCACTGCGAGGGATGAACGCAGCGATAAGTACGGAAGGCGCAACATCGGGCCTTACCACGAACAGCGAGATGTTTCAGTCCTGCTACGTATGGTACAATGAGATGAAAGCCGTATGTAGTAAGCTTGCCCGCACAATTGAGAACGGAGGATAACTCACACTTGACACACAGCGATTCTTCCTGTACTATCAGTACCAGTGGTAAAGCAAGAGTTTCTCTACTCTCTCTAGTGTCTCATACTCTTACTAGTGGTAAGTGGTAGGCTAGTCCAGTACCATCCTACTACTTACTATTAGAAGAAAATAGAGAGAGTAGAGAGAGTAGAGAAGATTCTAGGAGTTGATAAGTAATATAAGATATGTTATTATGTTTGCTGCGTATAACATACGATCTTACGTATGTTACATAGAGCAAGCTAATACTAGGAGGCTTTATGAGATTTCATTGGGTAGTTCTGTATAGCATCAAAGGGGCAAGAAACATAAGAAAGAAATATTGCCCCGATGAGGTTTCCGCAGAAAAGTTTGCAGAACGGTGGAGAAATTCAAACTCTACCGGAGAGTACACTGCAAAGGTAGAAAAGGAGGCTTACTAGAATGAAAAGCACATTTTCTACAGAACCACGGATTTTCGTTGGTGAGGATAGAATCGACCTCGCAAACAACTACGGTTATCTAGGTGGTTGGTTGGGTACGCTAACGATCATGTTTGCAGTACATGAATCATGGCTACTTGACATTATCGACAGAAGGTTCTAATATGAACCTAATCCCACTGCCGGAACCAAAGAAACAAGATCCTTCACTAAGCCAATTTTACGCAGAACCATTGCGTAACTACAAAGCCAAGAAACTAGAAAGGGGGTGTGAGCCAAAAATGCTTACCGAACTTGATCCTAAGCGTATCGCAGAAGTCAAGAGTTCTGCACGTTTGCGCGGTGTTTATGCTGCGGAGCTTCAGGCGTTTGTCAAGTCTGAAAGTGCAGGAGGTCAGGTTGATCTTGAGAACGGAGACTTCGCTGGTAAGACTCCTAACAGTGTCTATCAGTCTTTCCGTACTCAGGTTGAGAAGCTTGAACTGAAGGATAAGGTGCAGGTTATCCATCAGAACGATCAGGTCTATCTCATCCGGCGGGATCTTTAGACTTCTAAGGGTGCTAGTCAATTAGTAACACCGGCTAGCATCCTTAGACTTCTAACGAAAAGGAGGTGAGAACCATGACGTTCAAAGATGAAGATTTCGAGCTTGATGTAAAGTTCGATCCTGATGATGTAGACATTGAAGATTTGGTTGAAATGTCTCTAGGGATTCACGGAGTAATGTGTCCACAGGTCTATGACTACAACTCCGCGAATCACTACGTTGTGGGTAAATCATGAACTCTCCGCAACTTCTACAACTTCAAGCCTATGCCAACTCAAAGAATCAAAGGCTAGGGCAGTTCCTCAACAACGCAATCGGGCATCATCTTGAGAAAGATAGAACGGCTATCCCTGTTGGTGGTGGTAAAGGAAATGCAATCACAGATTTCGATGTTGGTACGGAACTCTTCTACGTGTCTGATGTTGATTTGCTACGGTATGCAGTTGAGTACATTCAGGAGGTACCCTCTTGACATAACTCTCAACATGCTGTAGACTTCAGTTCATCAACTCAGCAACTACAGAAGGGGCTAACAATGTTCAAGTTCGCAGAAACGCCTAACGCTTTTAGCAACGTAACTGGTAAAGGTGTGAGGCTTTTCAATGGCGACGATGGACTACTGTACTTCGGAACTGATGTAGAGAACTTCGCAGAGAACTTCCCACATAAGACCCGCAAGACGAAGTACGGTATCAACTACTACTTCGATACTAAGCCCTCATATCAAGCAATCTATGAGAAAGGAGGATCGTGCTAGCTATCTACATTCAGCCACCGATCGACACAAAGATTTGTGCTATCGTTGATCCGATGCATAACACAGCGGTATGGATGAAGCGAGGTAACACAGGGTCAGCATTCTATTCTGACACTGGAGAGATCACATACGATAATCCGGTGCCGCGTATCGTTGAACAACTGGTAGAGAACAAGACCGGCAAAAAGATTAGGATTGGTTGCAAGCTTGACAGAGATGCACCAATCCTGTATAAGTAACTAAGGTGAGCTAACACCTAAAAACAGGCTAGGTACTAGCCTAGCTTGCAACATCACACGGTAAGGAATAGCCCTAACGGTAACGCTCTGTTGCGCTATGCCAAGGTGAGCCACTTATCGGTATGTTGCAAGGTAGGCTAGTTCCGGAAAATGGATTCCACAATATGAAGGGGTGGACTACTAGCCTACCAAATTTCAAATAAGTAGAAAGGAGGCAAACCATGCTGGTTGAAGAAATCAGGAAACATTCAGAAGAGGGTGAACGCTTTAGGGTAGATACATACCCTGGCATTGCCTTCTACTTTCACGGAGAGGAAACATACACCGAGGGATATGACTTCTGCTATGAAGATGAAATCCCCACAGGTAATGTGATTATGATTATGGTGGGCGACGATTATAAGCACATCGTTGATCCCGACGATGTATCACCTTTGAGTGAAGATGAGTATTGTCATGAATGTGGACAAATTGGGTGTATGCACGATGCTCGATAAGATCATCCAAACTCAGAAACTTGCGAGAACTCTCCTAGATGAGTATGGTCTAGACGATTGGTCTTTTGAGTGGTCTAGTCAGAAAGTTAGAGTTGGTGAGTGTAACTATACCCGCAAGGAAATTCGCTATTCTACTCACTACCTGGCTAAGACTCCTGATAGTGAAATCGAAGATACTATCCGGCATGAGATTGCACATGCTCTAGCTTTTGTCCGATACGGAAGGAGCCAACATCACAATCATATTTGGAAGATGATAGCTAGAGAGGTTGGTGCAAGTCCGACACGATGTACCTCAATTGCAGAGACAACTGCTAACTATAACTTCATGCTTGAATGCCCTACCTGTGGGCGCACTTGGTTTAGATACCGCCGCCGCAATGTAAGTGGCCTAAGGTGTGGTAGCTGTGATGTAATCCTTGAAGTTTACGATCTAAGAAAGGAGGCAAACTGATGTATGCTTACGGTATTAGTAAGGAAAATATTGAGCGGGCTACCTTTAGACTTGGTATGACAGTCAATTTAGAAGAGCAGCCTGAACGTGGGCGGATCAAGTTTACGGTAAGGAACTTTCAGAGTTCAAACACTTTTCGTAGCTTTAGCCCACAGCCTGAGTTTGGGGGTAGCACACACTCATGGAAAGAGCGGAGAACAGCCTCAGTGTGCTTTCATGGACACTATGCACTGTTCAAAAAGATGTTTGAACTAGAAGGTAATCCTGAGGCTAAGATTGAATCCTCATGGTATGGCAAAACTGTCTATACTCCAGAGACTTTGAGAGAACGAGCGCAAGAGTTTGGTATGAGGCGTAAAGGTCCTGAGGGTAATATCTACCATGTTTGGCAACTCAGGGAACTTTGCTATTGTGCCCTTAGTGATCCTAACCCTGAGGGTATCTACTAAGCAGTAAGAAAGGAGGGGCTACAAATGCAAGCCGCGCAACCACAAGAGGAAACTATCTATATTGGTTTCAAGTTTGATGTGGTGAAGATTGCAGATCAACTTTATAAGATTGTGGATCAAGTAACACACGCTGTGCGCGATGTTGAGCATGATCCTACTTATGCAATTGAGTCTGCAAAGAGCCTTGATAGGTTTGCTGGTTGGAAGGATATTGACGATGCATGAAGTATCAGTCAAGGAACTCAAGGATACACCAAACATAGTTCTCGAGCTTTCCGCTCAACTAGCAAGACGAGAAGGTTACACTAAAGAAGCAACAACCTATCTTATTGCACTGCAATGGAGAATCACAGCACAAAAGATTCTCAAGACCCGTAGTTGGAGACTGTTCAAACGTCAAAGACTTTTCAAAGATTTAGATAGGCTTGACCATGAACTGAAACAATCGGTAGGAGGCAAAACATGAAGCACATTGCTTACAGGATTCTAGTGCAGCATGGAGTACCCGGTATTGCAGGGTATCACTTCCAAAAGGTTTATGCACAAAATATCAATAAGGGTATGAAGAAGGCACTCAATCTTTTTGAGCAGGATATACCAAAAGATTGGGAGCTTGTGAGTATTGAGTTTTGGGAGGTCTTGTCATGAGTGGTATCACAATCATCACTAACAACGTACCCCGGTTGATTGTGGACACCGATCATGGTGACGCAATTGAATATAAGGGTGAGACTTATTTGCTTGATGACTTCTCCACTACCTATACACACTTCGATCCACAGTTTAGGAAGTGGGATGGATATATCGCAGATACTTACTTCTCAGGTATTCTAATCAAGATCAATGTAAATGGAGATAATGACCAGGTAATTATGGGGAGGTATTACACCTGATGTACCACTATCTAGTTATCAAATCAGGTATAGGAGGTCTTTCGATAGCATTTTGTTATGACAGCGATCATGCAGGATCACTCAGAGCATACAACGACTATAAATTCTTTGAAATGTTGAATGTGAATTGTGTGTTGCTTGGTGCAGATTCACTAGACACATTGCAGCAAACTCATGCAACGTGGGTTGATGGTAAGACAATTGAAAGGCGAGTGATTTACTAATGGCAGACAATACGGAGAACCTTGAGCTTACTCTAGCAGCAAATGTTGGAGCTACGGTAGTTGAAGGAAATTCAGCAATCGTGGTTCTAGTCTCAGGAATTCCAGTTCTGAAACTAACGCAACATGCTTCAGAAGGTCTGGCAGTACGATTGATTGAGTGTGCCCACGAAATTGATGTGGTGCATTATGGATGATGAACGCGATACAAAAGAGGAACTAGATAACGCAATGACTCCCTTTAGGGAGAATGGTGTTCAGGTATTTTCACCTGGTTATTCTATGGACGATCTAACTCGATGGGCAATTTTGAATCCATCGAAAGTCCAGGTCATTGATGTTGGTGGAGAGATTGTTATTACTCTTGGTCTAACAACGGCACCCGACGGTAGCCTATGGAGGCTTGAAGATGAATAATGGAACTGTGTATCATCTGCATAGGTGCAACAAAGAGCTTGCTGATCTTATTCAGAGAACAGCAAGTTGGCAGATTAAAACTAAGGCAGACAAAGAAGCATTTGAAAATGATGCCTCTAAGGTACAGCACTGGCTAGATATGGCTAGAGAGAATGTGAGGTTGAAATGAAACCAGCAAAAGTAATCCGTGATGCAGTAGACAATGCATGGGGAGTAAGGAGAACAATGCCTAAGGAGAGATTCCACATAATCGTTTATGAGTATGAAATTCCCGAAGGTGCATGTGATTCAGAGCTAATTGATGAGGAGGATTATCATGGTGATCTGTCCACTGCACTCGATGCATTGGATAAAGAGTGTTGGGATCACATTGATGAAAGGTTTACAGGCGAAGGTCCAACTGTGTACCTTAGATACGATGGTGAAAAAATTACAATACATCCACAGGTAATCTGTTATCCCGCAGATACTTACACCAACTATAGGACGGGTCAGATTACTGAACGTCATGTAGTAGTTGAAGCCAAGACAGACTTTCAACTTGAGACTCTACTCAACTACTGGCGTTCTGACGCTTATAGGAGGTAGCAATGTTAAGAATCGGATTTACGGGAAGTCAAAAGGGACTGACCACACATCAGTCAATAATGCTTGAATCAGAGTTATTGAAGCTTATTCCCGATCATGGGTCAGTTGAGTTTCATCATGGTGATTGTATTGGTGCAGACTTCCAGGCTCATGCAATCTTTCACGATATTATGTTCGGGCGGTCGAATGGTTACATCGTCATTCACCCTCCTGATAATCCAGCTAAGCGTGCTTATTCGGATAGGGCTCATGGTGGTAGATACAACAAGATTACGACAAACGTACTTGATGAACAGCCGTACCACGTACGCAATCAAGACATTGTGGACTGGTCAGACATTATGATTGCCTGCCCTGCTCAGTCGATTGAGCAACTGAGGTCAGGTACTTGGTCTGTTGTACGTAAGGCTAGAAAGCAGGCAAAGCAGGTAACCGTGATAACCCCTTGACTTCTGGTCAAGATTCTGGTAGGATGGTCAGACCACATGAATGGAGGCAACCGATGGACAAACCACTTTTTGAGGAAGGCACAAGAGTCGTCTATCCAGGCGCGTCAGGTAGTGGTGGGGTAGTTACTAAGGTAATTGCCACTTACCAATACGAAGTAGAGTGGGACGATAGGGACCCCGAGTGGGATATTTATAAGCAATCAGAACTAAATCTGGAGGCAACCGATAAATGAAAGTATATGTGCATGGCCCTAATTTGAACGATCAGCGTAAGGGTACATTTCACGTTCACACTGCCGAGTGTGGTGATAATAGACACTATGGCCCGGAAGGTAAGTTTGGCGGTGAGCGTGACGCTATGCCTATTGATGCAGAGGATTCAGGCGATGTTATCGTCTATGTTTATGCAGATCAAATTGCAGAGCAGCCTGAGATTGAGAGAGAAGATTACATCAATATGCTCTTCTCAGACTTTTGGTTTGCTCCATGCATTCCTAAGGAGTTTTAACAATGAGACTAATTAGCCCTTGGTCAGACGTAGGGCGAGGTTTCACTGTTCCAGGTGATTCCGAAGATCAGATTATGCTACGTTCAGGTGATTGTGTAGGAATCTCAGATAAGCTAGCTGTATGGCGTTTCGGCTTTGCCCCTGGTTCAGATAGTGCTAAAGCACACGGTGTTGAGGTATCTGATTGGTCACGGTGTAGCGATACCAACGATCCAAATGGATCAGGCGGCTTTGTGTGGGTACTGTGTACTCGCAAGACGGCCAAGGTTAAAGAAGTGTTCAGGGGTTATGCACTTAACTTGCCTGAGAACTTCCGCAATGTAATTGAGTGGGAGCCGAAGTAATGGAAGTTATCGACGTGATAAATAGAATTGCAGAGATTGATGAAGTGAAGCGGGATTATGAGAAGGCGCATAGTTTGGAGGATTCGCTACGTCAAGACGTTCTCAAAGCTATTGCAAGAGGGCGTGACCCCGTTAAGATGAGGCAGCTTGCAAGAACAGCACTTAAGTCCACAGAAATCGAGTTCTTTAGGTTCTGTGCATAATGTATACAGCTAGACACTTCAATTCTGTAGCTGCAATGCTCTTAGAGTTTCGTGATAAGTTTGCAGATTCTATAGAAGGGGCACAACATTATGGCTGGTTGGTCAGACGATTCACAGACACGTTTCGCTTCTCTAACAAGGAATTCGATAAGGAAGTTTTTGAGGCAACTTGTGGATGGACTGAGTTCATTGAAACGCGGTATCAAAGAATGATTGAGGCAGAACGTGGAAGGTAAACCTGAACTAGTAGATGTTGAAAAGAAATCAGAAGTTAAAGTCTACCTTGTATTCAGAGAAGGTGTACGTGATTGGGAAGATTGTAAGTGGTATGAACTAACTGGTAGTGAGAAAGAAATAGTGACAAAATGGACGGAGGCACTAGATGGAGAAGAATGAAGTAACCGATGATGAATTCACCTGGGCATTCTTGTATCAGTTGAGTTCTCTCAATAGTTCAGCTACATTCATTATCGTGCAGTTGGCTCTGATTATTGCATTGCTCATTACTATGCTGGTGAAAATGTAATGGACAATCCACTTGAGACAATTGCCGATGTACATGGAAAGCCCATCACAGTAGGTACTGTAGTTATGGGTGGGGATGAGGATGGTCGTACTATCTACGGAATGGTTTATGATGTTTGGGAAGGGAGCGTAGATATGGATGACTCCATTATGAGAGCAAGGTACTTTCACCCTACTCTTTGGGTAGCTTGGCGCATTCAGAACAGAACTGAGCCCTTTACAGCCTATTGGGATAACGAAGGCGAAGGCTACGGCCATGCAATGAACCATGTTTGTGAGGATTTGGAGGTAGTAACAGATGGTTAGACAAGAAGCTATTGAGTTTCTCAAGCAGTTTAATGCAGTGATTGAGGAAACCGTAGATGATATGGAAAATGTAGAAGCATCAACTGAACATATCACAAACTTTGAGTATTCTGCATCAGTGGTCAAGAGTGAACTTTTGCAGACCTACGATCTTACGGAGACTGATATAGCATGAAGTTTGAGATTGCCGTATTTGATCGTGGTAAGGCTGGTGGTTGCGATGTTGTAGGTTGTCACAATAAGGCAGAGTTTCGTATCACGCCAGAAAATGACAAACCACAACAATACATCTGCAACTACCATGTAGGTCCATGTATTAGACGAATGGCTAAAGGAGCTTAAGTCATATGAAGGCACAAGATTTATGGGCGGGGCATGAGTACGCTTATGTAGATGGGAAGCCTCGGGGTGTTGAGACACCATCGCGTGCTAGCCGCGTTAAGATGATTAAGATTGAACGGAGGCGTGACCCCTGGAATCAGAGAATGTCCACGTTTGCAACTGTGGAGCATCTTGATAAAGAAACCGGGGAATCTACAGGTAAGATTGAAGTGGTACGTGCAAGGGACGTTTTTGATTGGTGGGATGATTACAATGATCGTGTAATTGATAGGCAACGTAGGCTTGCAGCGGCAAGAGCAGAAGAACGACGTATTGACCAAGAGCGAAAGGAAGAGAGCAACAAGCTTAAGGTTAATTTGCACCTACGGACTGGTATCCCACAGAATTTGATTGGTTTCGATATGTATGGCAGGATCATTATGGAGGCAGAATCGATTAAGGAGTGGCTAAATGCATAACAACAGATTGAGTGGACAGCTTGTAGAAGAGATTGCAGACGCATTGCATGACGATGATTACAGTGATGCAATGGGCCTTGATGTGTTTGTGTACGGAGAACAGCAACAGCGTGGAGTTGAGGCAGCTATGCGAAAGGCTGGCCTGAGGATTTACCGTAGAAGGGACACTTCTGATGGTAGGACCATTATGAAGGGTTTTAATAAGGGTCTGAGTCCTGCGGTTACTGTCTATTTTATGCGATGATCTTCTTCTCACCACAGCAACTTTCAGAGCTTAGGAAGGTGCCTACTACTAAGGTAACTCACGTGATTGTTGAAGAGTCTTTCACGACTCCGCTAGCAATCAAGGTAAGCGAGTTCTTTAGCGATGGGCACAGAGAATATGAAATTACACAGGAGGGTATTCGCAGTGGCACATAACTCGTATAGTTTGGAGGATCTAAACGATGATCTTGAGAGGTACTCAACAGACTTTCCAGACTATCCCGCAGATGAAATCTTGGTAGTTGTCGAGGTAGATGGTAAGAGACTACCAATTGCCACGATAGAAACTGAGAATGATAGAGGGTACAATATGATGATCCTTCATATTGGGGAAGAGTTGCATACAGATGGCTCCTAAGAAGGGATCGCAAAACTATGAGGCTACACCCGCTAGGTTGGGTAGGAACGAATTGAACCCTTTGCAGATTATTGACCTGTACGCTGCTGTTAAAGAAAAGGCACCACAGGCGGATTTGCAAGGTGAGCTATTTGACCTTGAATATGCAAGAGGCAAGGTGTTCTATCAAAAGCATGGAGCGCAGCTACCTTGTGGTTGGACTAACATTGATTCACTTAAGGCACAGCTTACAGCTATGGAGGTAATTGGTGAGTAGTCAGAAGCCGATTGACTCAAACCTTTTTAATCAGCTAATCAACGCTCCAAAGAAAACAGGCCGGCGAGCTAAGAAGGTTGTTGATACAACGATTCGTACGTACACACTGTTCTTTAAGATGGACCGTAATCACGGTGTACCATGTGACAATCCTGATTGTCCTGACCAACGTATCGGGACTGAGAAGGAGAAGTTTATCGCTACTGTAAACATCAGAGATACTAACGTATGTCGCCTTTGCTTCCTAGCTGGATATGGGAGTGACGATGCCAACAACCGATAAGATTTTTGAAGTCGCAACTGATTTCTATGACGAACTTTTTAAGCTATCGGAACAGGAGGATATTGACGGACAGACTTTTAACGTTTATCGTGGAAGCATGAGTCCTGTATGGAAACGTGTTAGTAACTCCCAATCATACTACGTTCCTGTTATGTCCTTGCTTCGTGATCGTGGGTACATGAGTGTTCTACAGCGAGGTACACGAGGCAGACCAACTGTAATAGCGTTTCATGCGCGACCACAGCGCGAAGAAATTGACGAATTGACCTTGACAGGAGCCTCCACCCTTGCTACCATGCAGGCAGAGATTGAGAGCGTAGTCGAACGTTTGGGAGGTATGGATATAGTAAAAGCGTTTGAGAATCACGAAAGGCGGATACTGAAGTTAGAAGAAGATGCCGCCGATAAGAAGGAGAGGGTCAATGGCAAAACCAAGAAGGCAAAACCGTAGCACGAAAGCAACAGAGACAACACAAACTAACGTAACTACCGAAAGGACAAGAACGAGTATGGCTACTACGCCGATTGAAGATAGTGTTATTGCTGAACTGCTTAGCAAGGCGAGGACTCGCGGAGAGTATGCACGTGAGCTTGGTACATTCCTTGAGAGTGATTCCAATGGTGTTCAGGTTAATCTCGAAGAGGGTGTGTTTGCAGGTAAGAAGCCGCAGAGCGTGAAGATTGGTTTTGATAACGCTCGTAAGGCTAAGGATGCTCCCGAGGGTGCTGACAAGGTTCGTGTGGTTCTGCATGAGAACGGCGTTTACCTTCTGCGCGCTGAGGCGTAAACAACTCAGCTAGCTAAAGGGTGTGGGCTAGGTAATGAAGTCAAGTCGCCAGAAAACTTGCACCTAGCCCACAGCATTTAGTTAAACAGTTTACATAAATACGTCCCTAGTGGTGAGTGTGGACAGCGGGTGCTGAAAGACACCTGGCTAGGGACGTTCCGGATTTAAGTATGGAACCTACTTACACTAGGTTCTAGAGGGTAGGGAGATTGTGTAAGGATGATCCCTACTAGGGAGAGTGTGGTCGGCTGCGGTACCGGCACTCTCCCGCTAATTTCTTAAACAACAACAGAGGGGCTTATGATTAAAACACTTTTAGTTTGTCTTGCTGCACTTGCACTTAGTTCAACAGCTAACGCAGCTACAGTGTGGCAAGACGAGTTTAACACCAACACTCTTAGTAGTGATTGGATCATACGTACAGGGTGTCCACATGAGATAATGGCAATTGATTGGTATTGCTACTCGGACTCACCTAGTAACGTTTATGTAGATGGTAGTGCCCTGCATCTTGCACTAACGACAGGGACACTAGGAAGAACATACGATGCCGCCAGCATTTCTACATTCTTGCATGGTCGTGGTTGGCCTCCTAGTATCGTAGTTAAGTCGTTTAGTCCACCTGTCACTATTACGTCACGTATCAAGTTTGCTGCTGTGGCTGGTTTTTGGCAGACATTGTGGACAATGGGTACTGATAGGGTAAAGCCTACAGAACTAGACATTGCTGAAATGAGGGGTGCGTTCCCTAATCAGCTAACTTGTCATGTTCACGATAACAGCAAAGATTGGACGACGGGAAGGAATAGCAATTTTTCTATTGAGTTGCCATTCGACTTCTCCAAAAGATACCGTGAATACTACATGAAATACCCGACACCAAATAAAGTGGTATTTGGTGTATGGTATAAGGATCGCCGGCTTATTTGTGGTAAGGTGACAAATATGACCAACACCTTAGAGCAGGGAATCATCTTTGATGCAAAGACTGGTATCCCGTCACGTTGGGCAGGTATCGGTGGTCCTCCGCAGGTACCGGCAGAAATGCTAGTAGATTGGATAAGGGTAACAAGCCCTTGACATTCACATACCGTTTTGCTACCGTGTCAGGGCATCGGTTTTGCCTCCGGTGAGGGGGATAGCATACTGATGTTCCAGCGCGGTGCATTATGGAGCTATCCCCCATGTTATTCTAGGTGGAGGGGTTATGAGGGGAAAAATTAAAGACGTGGTTCGTGGAGACAGGCTACCTATTATGTTCTCCCCAGAACACCCCGGTAGGTAGGATACCAGGTAACTGGTGTTTGCACACGAACCACAACCAGGGTACGGAGTTGGGTTGTTAGCCCCTCCCCGGCTCCGTACCTATCTTAAGGGAGCATACGTTACCGCAGGCGTATGCTCCCTTAAGTTATGGAGTTATAGAGAACAGGGAGTGGATGGTCGGCTAATGACGAAACTGGCGAATAAGCGTTAGTCTGGACTATCAGGGAATGCTCCTAAAAGGAGTCGCCAGCCCTAATAGTGACAAGTACCGTCCTCCCTGTTCTGTGTAACTTCAAGGTATGAAAGGAGTGATCTAAACCTAATCCCCCAAAGGAGAGGGAAGTTGTGTAAACAAACAAGGAGTCTATGTTTTGAGGTTTTATGCTCTCATGCTAACCGTACTATTGCTGGTTTTATCTGCGGCAGTAGTTGGGACAACAAGAGCCGCATCAAATGAAACAATTACGCCCGATGGTATTAGTCTTTCACTGAGTAAGTACAGAGAGATTATTAAGTACAATCAGTTTGAGTGGACTAATAGGGCACTCGATAATAGATGCAGACCAAAGCTAACATTCGATGAATACACCAAGACCCCGCTTGCTGAAGTTAATCCACAGTGGCGGAATAGGCACGTCTTTTATGCAATTAGAAAGCACCACAGAGCGCAGAATAAATCAAGCCTGTGCTACTCGGAAACACTTATGGACTGGTACTACTCGTCAGGTGCCAAGTGTGTGCATGAAGGTGAAGGAGCTTGGACTTCAAATACCGGCAACGGTTATTATGGAGGATTCCAGGCAGACATTAGCTTTCAGCAGACATACAACCCAGGAGCGTATGCAACGTATGGTACGGCTGATAACTGGCCTGCTATTGAACAAATCGAAATGGCATACAATGGGTGGAAGGCGAGGGGGTTTTATCCGTGGCCTACTACGGCCAGAAATTGTGGCCTTATCTAACCCTCGTAGTTATTGGCATACTGACAGTAATATGTGTTCTCGGTTACAGTAAATTAGAGAGTCAAGATCAACAGATCAAGACCCTTCAAGTTCAACTGTCGGATCAGCAAATTAGGATGCATAGAATTGTTGATCTACAGACTGGTACATCAGAAGTGATAGATGGAATCATTCGCAATCAGAAGTCCATTGTTAAACTGCTCAAACTACAAGGTGCGTAAATGGTAACTGAGAAGTTGGCAACTGCACAACAGAAGGAACTTGAGCGGGATGATCTACGAGATAAGGTAACAAGTGAGAACATGCGTAGAGCCGTTCTCCAAAAGCAGAACGGACATAACAGCCTTCGCATGAGATATTGGGAAAAAGTGTAACTATGAGCGAACCTGCTCTTGATTACGACTACACAAGATACTGCCCATCGTGCGGAGAGTGGGATAGAACCATTGTCGCAATATACGGGTGGTGTTCAGACTGTGTAGCTGAACACCTACCCGACATTAAGCTATGCGTAAATTGCCACACACCATTTTCAAACAAATCTTCAGGCAACCAGTGTTGGCGTTGTAAATGGGAAACCTATCTTAGAAACAACGCCGAGAGGATTGAGGAACTACTCTTTGAAGGACTCAACTTCTCTCAAATTAGAAAGATCCTGAAGAATGAGCATTTTCGTTATTGTGCTGTCTGTAATAAACTAGTACAAGGCGGCGTGTCTGCTGACACTACCCGTAAACATCACTTTTGCGTTGAACATGGCTTAGTGAGGGTTGCATACCATCGCAGAATTAGTGCAGGTATGGACCCCGACAAAGCACTAGTCGAAGCAATGAACAGACCTACTAATCCAGGCGATAGATTTCGCGGAGCTAATAAACAATCGGAGAATGATGAACACCGCGCTAGCACCACAATCATTTGTAATCCCTGAATACGATCATTACGATCGTGCCGACTGGCAGCAGGAAGATATTAAGTTTCTACTCAATTTAGATAAGTCTGCTAACTGGTCTGAAATGGGATGCTTCAAAACTTCCACTGCCCTGTGGATGCTTGACGAAAAACTACGGGGCGAAGGAATTAAGAATCCTCGAGTTCTGATAGTAACAACGAAGTCAGGCAAGGGAGCCTACTTCCGTGACGTTCCTATCTGTCTTGACGAGGATTGGATTACGTACAGTGTGGAGGCAACTGGCAAAACCAAGATGCTGGTCAATGGAAACCTTCTTAAGTATCAGAACGTCTTTGCACTTCCTATTGATAAGAAGCGGCCTTCCATTACCATCGCGCACTACAACTGCTTTCAGAACAGATGCAAGTCCTGGCAGCTACTTGACTATGTAGATTGGGACTTCATTATTGTAGACGAAGCCCACAGGATGAAGGAAAAGACTTCTCAGTGGACTAGACTCATTAAGCAGATTGGTAGGCGTACTCCGTTCAAGCACATTATGACCGGAACGGGGATGATTAACAGACCCAACGAATTGTGGTCGCCTCTCAACTTCCTATGGCCGCAAGGCTTTTCTAGTGAAGAACAGTTCACTAAGGAATGGTGTGAGATTGACGATTGGGATGGGTTCAAATCAATCGTCGGTATTAAGATTGGTAAGGAGGATGAGCTACGTGACCTCATTAGAGGCTACGGTCCTAGAAGAACTAAGAACGGGCCTAACGGAGTATTTGAAGGAATCCTGCATGAGCCACTCTTCACACCCGAGCCTGTTGAACTTTCAGCTACACAGCGAAAAATGTATAACGAGATTAAGTCCATGCTACAAACACTGGATCATAAGGGAGAGCCTATCTATTCCCCGAACGTTCTCAGTCAGCTATCTAGGCTCCGTCAAATCTGTGTAGCTACCCCTGAGAAGATCGGTGAGCATTATGATCCTATTGCGGAGCGTATGGTGCAGGAGATTAAGCTCATTGAGCCTAGCTCAAAACTAGACGCCTTGATGGACATTATTGAGAACTCGTCACCTGAGCAACAGATCGTAGTGTTCTCAAACTTCAAAGATCCTATTGAGCTTGCTAAGGTACGATTCGAGAAAGCTAAGATTCCATACATTCACATGCAGGAGAGTCATAACGATGAAGAACGATATAAATTGTGGCACGACACTTGGCCCACAAAGCAGCATAAGGTCTTTATCTGTACTCTCCAACTTGGATCAGAAAGCATTGACCTTACATCAGCAGATACGTGCGTGTTCCTTGATAGATCGTGGAGTCCCAAGGATAACAACCAAGGGATTAGCCGTATCTACCGGCCAGGGCAAACTAAGGTTCCACAAGTAATATTCATCAACGCCATGAAAACTACTGACCAACGTATTGAGAAAGTGAACGAGGTTAAGATGGGTTGGTTCAATCAAATCTTCGGAGAGGAAGATGAATGAACAACTACCACAAGTAAAAGCGGAGCCGATCCGCGAGACTTACAAAGGACCTATCGAAGTTGGCATGATCTTTGTAGCCAATACAGATAGGTATAAGCCATTCCGCAAGATCAGAATACTTGCGCCACACCCTGACGGTGGTTGGCTTTATGAGGACTTGCCTAGTAAGTGTCGTCCACGGCCATTTGGTTTTGGTCGTTGTCCAGACTTTAACCTTCGATATGTATTTGAGCCGGAGAACAACAATGCCAATTAGTTATCCTAAGTTCAGAACTGAGTCTGCTCGTAACAGGGCACGTAAGAAGCGTGATAAGCATAAGCGCGCTCCGCACAAGAAGAACTGGTTGCATCCTTGGCAGATTCACGACAAGTCTGCGGCGTAACCTTCTAAGACTAAGGGGGTGAATGATGCTCAAGCTTTCTATGTTTCTCGCACTTATTGCTGTTCTTGTAGTGACGGCCTTCGCTGCGTTTGGTGGAGCTGTTAAGAGTTCACAGGGTAAGAAGCCTCCGCACTGGTTCCAGCCACAGAGCGGTCAGATCGCGGTTAGCAAGAAACCGCCGCATTGGTTCTAAAACAAACGGGGGCACTTAACGGTGCCCCCATTATTTTTGAGGAAATGACTACTCACGAACACAAAACATACGAGGACTATGCAATCGAAGCTGGTATCCCTGTACTGAAAGTCAAGCAGGCGGTGAAACGGCTGTTTGACGAGTACCGACGACAAGCGATCAGGCATGAGCCTAAAGGTGGTGGCGCACGACTCTACCACAATATCGAGAAGTGTGGATACCGCACTGGATCAGGTAGGCCATGTAGCTACAAAGCGCAGTATGACGACGGAACAGGGACAGGCAACTTAGTGTGCGGATTGCACAGACCGGACAGTTACAACATGGGCAATAAAACCCATTGACTTTACGTTTCAGACCTGCTAGTATTCCTGGTTCCACGCACCGCGCAACCCCTGTGCCATAGCCACAGGAAGGAGAAAATAAGATATGAACGCTACTTCACAAAAGGCACTCATAATGAGTGAAGCAGAAATGCGTGCCTTTGTAAATGATCGCATCACTCCTGTTAAGGAAAGAGACTCGATCTTTGAAGATGAGGCTATCCTTAACAAGCTAGCGCAAAGAGTAAATGAAGAACTCAAACGTGAGTCAGGTAGCACACTATGACTGAGGTACAGATTGTTACCACTCCGCCAGCAATTCCAAATAAGTACGACATTATTCCTATTCACGCTAGCGATATTGCATCTTTTAAGCGGTGCCGTAGGTATTGGGATTGGACTAGCCCTACTAGGACTAACTTGCGACGCAAGGTACAAATCTATGGTGTCAATCCTAATCTGTGGTTTGGGACTGGTATTCATTGGGCGCTACAAATGATGTATGACCCCATTCTGCAACGTGACCCTGTGGAAGCATTTAGTACATGGTTCGCATTGCAATGGGAAGGTGGCATAGTTAGGAAAGATTTCCTAGACCAAACGTACGACATTAAGCCGGTAGAGGTTCCCGTAACATCAGAAATGATTGGGACGCAATATATTGATGCTTCTACTGGTATCGAAGTTATCCCTGATGAGGAAAAGCGTTACAGGATTGAAGGCTTGCGCGATCTATTGCCTGATCCCGACGAAGAAGAGTTCTTCGGGTATAGGGACCTTGGCATTGGAATGATGGAATTCTACAAAGGTTACGCAGCCAGGGAAGATAACTTTACAGTCATTGCTGCTGAATCTACCTTTAGCGTACCTCTTGGCTTTGAGTGGAAAGACTCAAGAGAAGAGTCGCCTAACTATGGTGAAATGCTTGAGGTTCATGCCCGCGGTAAGCGGGATATGATCTATCAGCATAACGAGACACTTCACTTTGGTATTCAGGACTACAAGACTAAGACGAAGATTGATGATAGCTACCGTGTGTCTCTTGAGAACGACGCTCAGGTAACTACATATATGTGGGCAAGTCAGGAAGAAGCAAAGATTCACGACTTGCCTTATAAGGTAATCCATGAGGCTTTCCATCAGGCTATGCGTAAAGTATATCCGCAGCCTCCCACACCTTTGAAGAATGGTCTGCCTTCTCTCAATAGAACGGAAGAGTCTGCAACGGCGGAAATGTTTATTGACTACATCAATGAGCATAACCTCATGCCGATCTACACCAACGATGTGAAGATGCAGAACTACTACACGTTCTTGGTAGAAGAAGGAGACAAGCGGTTTATTGAGCGTAACTTTATCCCACGCAATCAACATGAGATTGCAGCGACCGGCCAGCATATTAAGGCTATCGCGTGGGAAATGCTCAATAGCCCATACATCTATCCTAACCCAAACGGTGACTACCTTTGCGTACACTGTGCGCTTAGGGCACCTTGCTTGGCTAAAGATGATGGTTCAGATTACACTGCAATGCTGAAAGACGGCTATGAGCAGAACCGCGACAGATAATGAAATGCGAAATTAATCAAGTACCGTTTGGGCATAACTATTGTGATAGACAAGCTCGTTGGACACTTGGCCCTTACCTCCTATGTGGTACGCACAAGAGAGAAATTGAGAAAGAGCAACCAATCAACAAAGGGCAGTTTGTTAAGTTCCCAAACAAAGACAAATAAGGTGATGGTGCGACGCTACCGACCTTACGACAGTTCACGTTGTAAGCACAGGTACATCATCGTGAACAGGGTAGGGGAACAAAGCTATGCGTCGTAGCTCCCCTACCCCCCAATAACTATGACTACAACACTTACAGATAACCTACTTGACAAGATTGATGCTGGTAGTGGTGATGAAATGAATCACTACGCCAATGCAGCAAGGACAAAGACTCTATGCGGAATACCTATTACGAAGGACTCAGTAAAGATTCCTATTGAAGAAGCAACGGATTGGTGCATTGTCTGTTACGAACTCGACAAGGTACTTCCTCTATCAGTATGAACACAAAAGACCTACCACCCGAGCTAATACAAGCACTACTCAACAAGCCTAAGCACGTAAGCCAGAATGTAAACCTTAAATGCGAATGCGGAGAAACTCTAGATAATGGCTACTGTCGAAACGAATCATGCGAAGTAGATGCTCCTATCCCAACTTACGAATGCGAACATTGCGGGCATTGTCCAGACCCGAAGCATTGTGTCTTTTCAGTTACGTGCCCCGTTTGTCATGTACCACCAGGAATAGAGAATCTATGCAGAGAAGGAACAAGACTAGTAGCACTTCATCTTGAAAGGCATGAGCTTGCAAAGGTTTCTTAACAGACCAGTTTACTTCCCGAAGATGTGGGTGTTCATCATCTTCCTATTCATCTATGGCACATTAGCATCTATTGTGCCGAGTGCTTGGTAATGTGTCCAGTTAGAAAAGGATCAGAGGGACTTCCAGTTGTAGATGTATATAAGGACGAGCATGGTACTCCCCGAGAGATTAAGCTTGACGGAAAGACTATAGACTATGTAAGTGAAGTAGGTTGGAAATTCAGTGTGAAAGACGGAGTACCTCTTGTGACGTTACATTTTTGGGCAGACCTTCAAATTCACGAACACGAAGAAGGGGGGTGATATGGCAGCTACAGCAAAGAAAGAGAACCCCTTTATTGGGGAACTCGATATTGTCCACCCCGCTGAGGCAGTTCCGTATTTGAACATGCTTATTTACGGAAACCCTGGTGTGGGCAAAACTACGTTACTTGGGACAGCACAGGATCATCCTGAAACTACCCCTATGCTACTCATTGACGTAGAGGCAGGAGTTACTACACTCCGTAAGCGGAAAGATATTGACGTTATCACGGCTAGGTCAATTCAGGACATTGTGGATATTCACAAGAAACTGCATGATAAGCCAGGATACTACAGAACGGTCTGTATTGATTCACTTACGGAACTTCAGCAACTCGATATGAGAGACATTATGAGGGAGGTAGTAAACAAACGACCTGATCTAGACCCTGATGTACCAAGTCAGCGTGAGTGGGGTAAATCCTCACAACACATTAGAAGGATCGTTAGAGGGTTTCGTGATCTTAAGTGCAACACGATTATGACAGCCCTTGTTAGCGAGCAACGTGATAACGAGAACGTGTTGATGTTTCAACCTTCAGTACCAGGAAAGTTGAGACAGGAACTTCCGGGGTTTATGGACGTTGTGGGATATATGTTCACAAACACGGAAGATCAACAACTAGTACGTAAGATACAGTTCGTAGGTACACGCAGGATTACGGCCAAGGATAGGACTGACGCGCTTGGCGATCTTGTTATCAGTCCAACAGTTCCGAAACTGATGGACCTTATCCATAGTAATGGTACTAGCGATAAAGGAGAGTAATACAAGATGGGCCTTCTCGATCTTAGCAATGCTGATACTAGCGGTTTTGACGCACTGCCTTCCGGTAGGTATCGCTGTTCTATCTTCAAGGCAGAAATGGCTGAGACTAAGGGTGGCGAGAATAGTAAGCTTCCCGCAGGTACGCCTATGCTTAAGATTCAGTGGCAGGTACATCATCCTGTAGCTGAGCCTGAGAACGCAGACTATGAAAATAGGCGTGTGTTCAGTCAGTACGTCATTTCCCCTAAGGATTACGAGAATGCAGCTAAGCTGAATGGTATGCTCGTTCGTTTCCTTATGGCTGTAGGTTACGAGGAAAGCGAAGTTACCAGCAAGAAGTTCGATCTTGATATTGAGGATCTTGTTGGTAGGGATGCAGATGTTACTATCGGTCAGAAGCCTGACTACAATGACCCCGAGACTATGACAAATGAGGTTAAGGGTGTTCGGCCTGCTGGTAGTGCTGCTCCCTCTAGCGCAGGTATCCTGTAACTAAAACCGCAAGGGGCACTAAAGGGGGCGGGGTAACACCCGTCCCCTTAGCGCACTCAGGAGGGGAAATGTCCCTTAGCTACATTAAAGCACTTAACGAATAAATGCCAACTACCGCGCCGCAAAAATTACGTGCTGCCTTCTTCGATTACCTATTTGCCGAAGAAGATGGTAACGTCTGTATTGCGTATGCGGAGCCAAACAACAAGAAGTCGTTTACACAAAAGTTTTTCAAGTGGCCTGCTGAGAGAGGTAAGCTACTTAGGTTCGTTGAGGCGACGTATATCAATCACAATGTTTGGTTCTGCATAAACCTGCTCAAGAAGCAGGAACGTAAGAAGGAACATTGCCTACCTACCAACCTTGTGTGGGCTGACCTTGATACGTGCAATCCCGACGTTGTTGAACCTACGCCGCAGTGCGTAATTAAGACAAGCCCCCACAGGTGGCAAGCTATTTGGAGACTGGATAAGTTAGTTGATCCCTTCCTTGCGGAAGAATACTCCAAGAAGATTGCTTACAAGTATAACTACAATGGGGCAGACCCTAGTGGTTGGGATCTAACGCAGCTTCTCCGCGTACCATTCACACTCAACTATAAATATGCTGAGGACGATCAAGCACCAGCAGTTCAGTTAATCAGTGCAAACGAAGTACTGATCCCTGCTTCGATCTTTGAGTCTATTGAGGTTGATGATCTTCCTCAGAACGGTAACGCAATCTATGAGGATATGCCTGATCCCATTGCGTTGCCTCCGGTAGAGCAGGTGCTATACAAGTATTGGCAGAACCTCCGACATACAGACTTTCCACGATTGTATGAGTACGAACCAACCGAAGATGATGATTGGTCTAAGATCCTTTGGCGAGTTATTAATCTCCTGTTGGAAAGTGGTATGGACACAGAAGAGACATTTGCTGTTGTGCTTAACGCAAAGTGCAACAAGTATGAACGTGATTCACGTCCAATCTCTTACCTGTGGAAAGAGGTTCAGAAGGCAGACGAAGCTCAACAGCGTGTCACTGCTCTTACAGCATCTTTTAAGAATCTGACCATTCCTGAACTAGTTGATGATAAGGCACCAACTGAGGGATTCATTGCTGACTACGTTAAATGGGGAGTTGAAGCTACTGATGCCGTTCCACAGTATCATGAACTCACAGGATTTATTCTACTATCCAGTATACTTGCACAACGCCTCAGACTCAAAACAAGCTACGGAACGATGGTCCCAAACTTATGGGGGCTCGTACTCGGAACTAGTACACTCACGCGCAAGACTACTGCTATGCGTATGGCTGTTGATTTGCTCGCAGACATTGACGCTAGTATGGTGCTTGCAACAGATGGGTCAGTAGAAGGACTCTTAACAGGTCTGAGTAACAGACCATCAATGACGAGCATGTTCTATAAGGATGAGGTAAGTGGATTTTTCGATTCGATTAACCGTAAAGACTATCTCGCTGGAATGCCTGAGACACTTACTCACTTGTATGATGTACCACAAGTTTACCAAAGGCTCCTACGAAAAGAAACTATCACTATTAGCAATCCCATATTTATATTCTTTGGTGGAGGAATCCGAGACAAGGTATATAGTCTACTCAGCGACGAGTACGTTCTTAGTGGGTTTCTCCCGAGGTTCCTTGTGGTCAGTGGAGAGGCCGATCTTACAAAGATACGAAGAACTGGACCCGCAACCGGCGTTCTTTTGGATGAGAGAGCCACGCTACTAACACAGTTGATGAATATGCATGAGACTTACGTTAGGAAGGAGTCTGTGCAGATTGCTGGTCAGGCTGTAGAAATGGACGCTACTTGTGAAGTGTTCCTAACCACTGAAGCATGGAATCGTTACGGTGATATTGAAATGGAAATGGTAGCTAAAGCACAAGAGTCTGATATTGAAATGCTTGCACTGCCTACGTTTGAAAGACTCTCACGGAGCATGTTAAAAATGGCCTGCCTGTGGGCTGGTTCTAGGCAAGTCCCGGTAGATAACACGATCCAGGTTGAAGAGAGTGATATTAACGCAGCGGCATATTACATGCAAAGGTGGGGTAGATATTCAATTGACCTTATCTATAACGCCGGCCGTAATGATACACAAAGAGAACTAGAGCGTATTCTCGATATGGTAGCTCGTCACCCTGGTATCCTACGTTCACGCCTTATGCAGATTGGGCACCTTACAAGACGTACTGCCGATGAAGTCCTCTATACCCTAGAGGAAAGGGGGCAGATTAGAATTCAAAAGGAAGGGAAGGGTAGTAGGCTATGGGCGATTCAATAAAGTGGTTCCCAACTTTCGGACCAAAACACATGCATGGTTGGGATGGTTACAACATTGATGGAATCTCGGTACATATCGAATTCCATACGCCACCCGGAGGTGTAACACAGGAGGCACTTGAATCGTTCTTTACAAAGATGAGCAATGCACGAAAGGCACTAACTGAAGGACAAGAGTGGAAACCTATTTACCTAGAAGATCTAACTGGACAGGAGGAACAATGAGAGTATTTATCTTCCTTATGATGGTTGTTGCATTTTTGGCCGTACCTACGGTCGCTGGTGCTGTAAACATTTCTTGCCCTACTAGTACTACTATGCCTTGCGATGGAACTGGCGGCGATGATGTAATGACTGGTACGAGCGGTCAGCAGGATATATATGCGTGGGGTGGCGACGATGTAATTGATGCACGAGCCGCTGCCGATGGTCTGAGCGGTTGGGATGGCAAGGACTATTTGGAAGGCGACGACGGTAACGACTTTATCGAAGGTGGGCAACACGATGACGAATTGCATGGTGGCGAAGGTAATGATACTCTCGTAGGTGGGAGTGGAAATGATAAGTTGTATGATGCTGATGGTCATGTAGGTGATCTGATTAACGGTGGCAACGATGTAGATGTTGTATGTCGTGGAGATTGGGATGATTCTTCCGGCGAGCATGATTCCATTACCAACTGCGATAACAACGTAACGTGGAATCACATCCCATGAACGAGCATGACGTTGTACACCACCTCGTACAGCAGCGCGACGATTACAAAGAGCGAGCCGAGCGAGCCGAACAGGAGCTAGCTGAGTTCGCGGATCGTTGCGTCGAGTTGCAGGGCGAGGTCGTAGAGGCCGAACGGGATAATAGAGATAAGGATGAAAAGATAGCAATGTTGGAACAAAGGCTTAGCGATTTAAGGAGAGACAATGGCGAATGATGGACCGAAGAAGAAAGAGGAAACGGAGCTTGAGAGGATTAACCGAGAGATTGACCAAAAGGTAAATGAGTGGCATTTGTACGGTTGGGACCCTGCTGCTAATTGGGGCATTAATGGGTTCATGCTTTCAACTCGTGTTGATGTACTTGTTGATCTTACCAAGGAACTTATCGGTATGTCCGATGAAGATTGGGCGGTCGCTTACGGTACAAAGATGCTTCACAACCTTACCGTATGTCTTGAAACATTGATCGAAATGCAGCGTGAACAGCGTAAGCCCCAAATTGACATTTACCGTGGCCTGCCCCATGATATTGACAACGGAAAGATGCACTAATGCTTGTTGGTATTAACGGATTCAAAGGTGCTGGTAAGGATACTGTTGGTAAAATCCTTATCAAGAACCACGATTTCAAACGGCTAGCTTTCGCAGACCTACTAAAGCTGTCTGTGGCGGGTTTGTTTGATATTCCGGTTAAGTGGATCGACGATTACAAGGATGATCCTCACTGCTATGTAGCTATTGGATGGAAAGGTGAACCCGAACAAAAGTTTGAGGGTCAGCCTAGTAAGATGTGGACACCTATGGTAGAAATGACGCTTAGAGAGTTTCTTAAGCGTTTTGGCACAGAAGCACACCGCGATGTATTTGGTGACGATTTTTGGGTAGAACAGCTATTCAGAGAACGTCAAGGCGACGAGTGGCATCGTGGAGATAGATACTGTGTAACTGATGCTCGCTTTGAAAACGAGCTTGAGTTCATTCAGAACCTTAATGGATTTAACGTACGAGTTGAACGTCCAGGTCTTATCGCAGATGAACATAGGAGTGAGCAACTTCCAGCACCGGGGCTTATCTTCGATACCATTGATAACAGTGGCGACCTCGAGAATCTCGAAAAGGAAGTAGATAGGGTGTTCTACAAGATCGTAAGTAATGAAGAAAACTTTGGCTGGCGTAGTCTAGGAGATATGTAATGGAAGCTGCAACTAAGCCAGTAGTTAGAAAGCACCCACAGGCAAGATGTGAGGAGTGTCCACTTTATGACAGACCAATGGCAAGAACAACAGGACCTAGTAATGCTGCTACTGCTCTTGTTTCTCGTAGTCCTGGTTTCTATGAAGCTAAAGCAGGTAAGCCGTTCAGTGGACCAAGTGGAAAAGTCCTTGATTACCTACTTGCTGAGAATGGAGTAAAGCGTGAAGAACTACTTATCACAAATACGGTACTTTGCGCGCCGAAAGAAGGTAAAGTACCCACAGAAGCAATCAAAGCCTGTTCACCAAGGTTGCATTCCGAGCTACGAGACTGTAGAACGGTTATCGCAGCAGGCAGTGAAGCCGTTGCTGAGATACTTGGAAGAACAGGGATTGATAGCCTCCGTGGATATGACCATAACAGTGGTGGGAAAAGGATCATCGTTACCAACAACCCCGCTATCGTACTCCGTGACGACTCGACCTTTCCGAACCTTGTTAAAGACTTTAAGCTAGCTTTCAATCCGCGACCTAAACCAGTTCTACCAACAGTAGAGGTTATTGATGAACCAACAGGAGCAATCGCTTTTTTACGAAGTTTACGTAGGGCCGGACATACGCATATTGCAGCAGATATCGAGTCAAGAGGCGGAATTTCTCATAAGGCTAAACTCCTTAGCTTTAACATTTCTACAGACGGTCGTAAGGCAACAGTCATTGGGGAAACAGCTTGCCATGACCGAGAGGTTATTGATGAACTTAGAGCTTTACTTGAAACTAGAGCAACGGAATTCATCTGGCATAATGGAAAGTTCGACGTAAAGATCCTAAGGACACAACATGGAATTAACGCCGTCGTTAATCAAGACACGTTACTGCTTGGATATGCGTGTGATGAACGGCCCGGAGTGCATTCACTTGAGTATATGCTCATGGATGAATTCGCGTGGCCTAACTACTCAAGTAGCGAGATTGAATCGTTCAAGAAAAAGGGCGGATACGGAGCCATTCCTGAACGATTCTATGATTATGCTGGATTGGACGCAGCCGGTACATTCCAACTTTTCAATGTTACTCGTAACAGAGCTATTACTGACGAAGTTTATGAATCTCCATATAAGCGACTTCTTATCGGAGGTTCGGAAGCTCTCACGCGACTTGAACTAGCAGGGATGCCGTTTAACTACCATAAGGCCGCTCAGATGTATGAGGATGAGATTGAGCCTACGATGGATGAACAGATTGCCAGTATGCGGGATAGGATTGACAATCCGCTATTTAATCCTCGTAGCAATCCTCAACTACAAAATTTGTATTACGATCAATGGAAAGTACAACACCCTGCACAACGCCGGCCAGATAAGGAATTCTCGGTAGATGTGCAAGCTAGGGAGAGTATCCTAGAAGGCAACTTTACTACAGGTAAGGATAGACAAAAGATTGGTAGAGCAAGCGAGGATTCGATTGCAGAGTTCCGTACGTATATCAGTGAGTTCACGCAAATACTTGACGACTATAAATCGCTTCAGAAGCAGGCTAGCACTTACATCATTAGTCTGATTTCCGCAGCAGAGAAGGACAAAGATGGGAAAATTTACACTGAACTCAACCTTGCATCAACTGAATCAGGGCGACTATCAAGTAAAGGTCCAAATCTACAAAACATTACAAGAACTAAAGAAGGACTCCCCAATATTCGAGGACTCTTTGAGGCTTCCCCTGGTAGAAGGATTGTCTCAGCAGATTACAGTCAGGCTGAGCTTAGAACGATTGCCTACCTTAGTGGAGATCCCGGACTTAGGGACATCTATTATGACACCGGACGTTCCCTCCATAAAGAAATGGCAGAATCGTTTTATGGCTCTGGCTACACTTATGAGGAATACGTTAAATCGAAGAACATCAACTTCGGTGTAGCTTACCTACAGGGCGCGTTTAGTTTCGCAACGATGTACCACATGGATCAGAAGGAAGCGCAGCAGTTTATTGACAAGTGGTGGCAAAGGTTTCCCAAAGTTAAGGAATGGACGGAGAGTGTAAAAGATGATATTAGCAGGCAAGGTACTCTTGTTAATCCTTTCGGGCGTAAACGTCGTTTTTACCTACTTACTGATGAAAACCGCGATCACAGTTTTAAAGAGGGAATCAACTTTAAAGCCCAATCTACCGCTTCGGACATTACTCTGTCAGCCCTTATTCTTCTTGTGGATTTGGTGGATTGGAATAGGTGTAATATCTGCCTCACTGTTCATGATAGTATCATTGCAGACGTAGATACTGATTACATTCCCGAGTATTGTGGTATCGCAAAAGAGGTAATGGAAACACGACCGAAAGACGAACTAGGTTGGGATATTCCGTTTGTGGCAGACTTCTCAGTAGGTCCCACTTGGGGCGATTTGGAGGAAATTGATGTATAGCTTCGCAGTATTCATATCGACTATTGTTTCGGTAATTGTGGTTGTTTATTTACTTGCTTGGTGGTTACTGTAAAGGAGAGTTAGCATGGGAGCAGTAATGGTAGATCGCAACATCGCATACCTAGGAAAAAGAAGTCAGGTTAGACACATTCTCGGTGGGCCAAGGGTAGATACGTTACGAGTTTGCCGTATTACGCTTCGTCTAGAAAGGAATAAGAAGTGCCCTGTCCACGCTAAGACAGACTGTCTAGATACCTATGTTAAGTATGATGATGCAGTTAATGAAGTGACGGACGCACTGGCGAGAAGGCAGCTTTGAGGCCGCCCGCGAGAGGCCGCGCAGGGCTTCACAGCTTGCCCCAGGAGTTGCAGCTAGCGCGGGCGTGGGTCATTCTGAGGCCGGTCGGCACAGCGCCTTACAAAGCCCCACAGGAGGCCGGAACGTATGCCTGTTAGCACATCTAGCATGGGTAGAGTTATTAGCCTTGATCCCGGCGGTACGACAGGTTACACACTTGCATACAAAGATGGACCACATCTGTATGTAGCACCGTGTCAAGCAGAGTTAGACCACTATGGCATCTTTTCGCTATTGGCAACTACTCGCCCAAACCACGTTATTTGTGAGGACTTTGAGTATAGGCCGGGAATCGCTAGACCATACATCGTTCTAGTGAGCCTAGAGTACATCGGTGTAATTAAACTGTGGTGTAAGGCACGACCTCCATTGAACGAAGAAACTCCATTGTTTATGCAAAAGGCGGCACAGGCAATCGGAGACAATAACTTCTTTAACGACCTAAGACTGAAAAGGATGGGGCTTTACAAGCGCGGTGTACCACACGGTCTAGATTCGATGCGGCACTTCTTGTACTGGTTCTTCTTTAAGTATGGTTCTCAATTCAACACACCAAAGCTAGGAATGGCAGAGGACTCAAACATTCACCTTGTTGAAGAGAGTTGGATCAGACCGCTATACTTTGCAACATGATAAGTACAAAATTTCACGGAAACACTCCGCACCCTGATGGATTAGTTCTTAGGGAAACTTGGAGAAGGCCACATATACCCTTTAAGAATCCTGAGTGTTGTGGAGTTAGAACAAGCAAAATTAGGTTTAACATCTACCGTTGTAAAAAGTGTGCAGCAAGGATTGAACCTGAACGATTGTATCATAGGCTGCTTTGGTGGCGTAACCCATTTCGACAGGATAAGAAGTTCCGTCACATATTCAAGGTAGTTAGATGGGCAAAGCCAAAGGAGAGGAAATGAGTAGCTATAATGAAGGATGGAAGTTCGGTTGTGGGATTATCTCTGCTGTGATGGAAATGGGGGTTATTGATGCAGAGGCCGAACTTGAGTTTAGTAGAAAAGATGATAAAGAATACGATCAAAGGCAACTAGACATTAAGAGAGCAGCACAAAAGAAATGGATCGAGAGGGTCGAAAGCCTATTTGATTAGAACATAAGAAAGAGGCCCGGTACGCAGGAGAGGTTACGTGACCGGGCCTCTTATTCCCCCTAGCTCGGAGGAATCTGTTAAGTCAGTTTACTTAGGTGGTGCAGGCGGCTCACCTTCGCCGGGAGCCTCGCTAAGAACAAACGAAGCATTCTCAGAACTCTTAAGTGCAGAGAGCAATGAAAGTCCCATCGAGAGCAATGCACCACTACCAGCAGCAATAAGCTTCTGCTGAATAGTGAGGGAAGCGTTGCTCCATGAATCAACGAAGATAGCCGTAAGAAACACGATAAGGGCACCCCTTACAGAACGTTCAAAGAAGTCAGCCCAAAAACGCGCACTAAACATTTAAACCTCCACTCGGATAAGTGCTGAAACGAAGTTAGTAGTACGTGTACGCCGCATTACCTCTCCACCATTACTGTCATTTGAAGTTGATGTGTTACCTTCAATGGCAGTAAACTCGCCTTTAGCTTTATTAGTCCATCGTTCAAACAAGCCTGTATGGTCAGTGGCATATGCAGAACCTTTAAGTCCTGCACCGCCCCAATCATACATAACAATGTCGCCGGGTTTAACCTCGTCGAATGTTAGAAGGCTCATTCCGTTTACGCCTGCCCTTGCATCACGAACCATGTAAGGCGTATACGCATACTTAGAACCCTTTTGGAACGACTTGGTATCCTTGACGTTTTCGTATGCCCATGTTACGAACATGGCACACCAAGACCCAACAAGTCCATACCATGTACTGAATTTGACGATGTTGGAGTTAGCAGGCTTCTCAGTAATACCGATCTGAGTAGCAGCTAGCTTAAGTGCCTTCTCTCGTACAGGGGTTTCTCCTGCCTTCTTAACTCGGGCATATCGCCTAGCTTTGTTTGTGGTAGGAAGCTTCTTTTCGCCAGTAAGGTAGCTGTATAGGGTAGACCCATATCGTCCATTAATGTCGGAGCTAGGATAACCGAGCCAATACTTTGCTCGCCTTACTGCGCCTGCTGACTGTTCTCCGAATTCTCCGTCAATAGGACCGGGCTTGAAGTTACCGAAGGGGTTATCTTTAAGTGTCTCTTGTACCTTCTTTACGTCTGGCCCTTTCTGTGTAGGCGACGTAAGGAAGTATGGGAAGTTCATCTTCATTATTTCCTCTCCTTAGTTCTTGGCTACCACTACACATGGTATGTCTCTGAGTTGTTCTTCTGCATCTGCCCTAGCTTGTGCATTTGCTGCATGTGCTGCTATCCTCTCCGCTTCATGCGTCTTGTAATAATCTAGAGTATCGAGTGTCTTATCGGAACGATCAATAAGTGTAATCATGAAGTTCCGCACCGTTTGTCTTGCCTGGTTAGAATTCTGGCAAATCACGTAGTCGTTCCTCTGTGATTGTTGCTTATCACGCTGACTAGCTTGCCATATTCCAATCAGTGCTGATGCAAGACCTACAGTAAGTATCAAGTACGATATTGCCCATGCTTTGGCGGCAATACGCCAACGATGCTCGGAACGCTCTATCCTCTGTTCTAGCGTTAAATCCCCTTTATAACTTCTCCTTTCTCTGAAATGCACCTAACTTCCTCCCTTTCCGTTTCTAAGGACGGAGTGCCCGAAAGCTGCTCCTACCACTGCCAACATAATGAAGTGAACGAGTGGGTTCGGATCATAGTCTTTTACAACAATGTCGGCCAAGAACGATGCTGCCCAAACTATCGTAACGACAATTGCGATAGCAGTGGACACTATCGGACTAAGCGGCGGTCGGCCGTTTCCGTTGCTCACTTCTTTAGCCTTAAGCACCATACCCACGCCGCTGCTAACCCCGCAATGAATCCTGCTAAACTACAGCCAAAGTTTACCGCTGCCGTTCTTAGTGCGCTATGACCGAAGTGTATTTTTGATATGGCGATGGGATTGCTTGGCGGCATGTTAGTTGGTGGTGGGATTGTCCCGCTCCCATTATGTTCTTTGTGGTTCTTCTTATCTTCCTCTGTAGTCGTGCCTGTTGTGTCAGAAGTTGTGTCAGTAGTAGTGGGTAGTGGTAGTGGTGGAATTGTAGGAACGGTTGGAACTTCCTCAGTAGTTGTTGGGATCGGTAGCGTAGGAACAGTTATAGTTGGAAGTGTGAGAGTCAAGCTAGTACACCTTGCGAAATGACCATTCTCTTTATCACATGAATTACCTGGACACGACCTAGTGTTCTTACAATCATTACCAGGATTTCCTAAAGTCAAGCTAGCTGAGAGTAAGCCAAGCACAAACAGTGTTACTAAGATGGACGCCCATTTAATCATTCTTACTACGGACCTGCGTTGTAAATAGTCCCGTCCTTATAGAACCTAAGTGTATTGTTAGCCGCAATAAAGATCATGCCCTGTGGCGTAGGATCGGGAACCTCACCAAGTGCAACATCAAAGATTGGTAGTGTAGGGTACTTACTATTTTCAAGATGCTTAACGCGCCGCTTGAGTTCTCTAATCTCACGCATCAGTTCTTGGATAATGTCTTTATCGTGGTCTTTATACCGAGTCATCGTTAAAGGTTAGATTCACGGAAAAGTTCCTTTGTCTACTCATAGATCCTGAGATACCTGTGATTCGGAACTTATCATCTACAGTAAGGTTGGTATAGTCAATATCACCAATGACCGAAACAGTATCTCCAATCTCGAGATTCAGCAGTACGTACTCAGCGTACTTAGGAGTAACGTCCACAGATAGTCCATACTCCTTCGCAATGCCTCTTACAATATCAGCTTCTGCCAAGCTCGTTAGATAGTTTTGATCGATAACGTCGCCGTAGTCCTTATCGAAGTCCAGCCGGCGATACTTGTTCATGCTTTGAGTATCTTCTCTCAGCTTTACCAGCTTAACCGAACTACCTGCTCCTGATACCAGCACACTGTTTCCCTCAATACCTTCGTCATTGAATCCGATACGGCTTACGTTCTGTCCCTTTGCAAGCCTGATTGACTTGTCAGTTCCCTTCTTTCCGTTATACATCTTGAATTCTCTTGTCTGTGGGATGATAGCAAAGTCAAACGAGGGCTTTTGCTCTGCTAACTGTCCGACTATCTCTAGCACTGTCTCTGTGTCGCCTGGTTCAATACGGAGGTTCCTTAGGATACCGCTGGTACCATTGTCAAAGTTGAGGATAAGGCTATCACTTAGAGACTGTACGGTTTCTAGAATATCCTCAACAATCGTGAATACGTCTTTGTTCACAGCAGCGTAGAAATACTGAGTTGGGTTGGCAGGATTGAATGGGTACCTTCTCCTGTTGAGATAGTGTTCCCAACTTAAGCCTGCTACTGAGAACGATGATTCTTCTTCTCCTGCTACCGCTGTGACCATTCCTTCCATTAAGCATGTGTTCACGTCATTTACTTCATCATGGACAAACCATGCGAAGTCTGTAGCGTAAGGCTCCAAGTATGCAATGCTAGCAAGCCTGTGATCCCTTGATACATCAAAAGTGAAGGAATCCTCATCATTCAGGTTAAACGAGAAGTCTGCATCCAGTGGCACAAGCTGTCCATACCTATTACCATGAACGTCAGACAGTTCAACAAAGCTGTGCATTAACCAACCCTAAGCGGAGTAATAGCGAGGTTACGGTTTGAGGCAGTAAGTGTAGCTGTACCGTCAGACTTATACACCATCAGGACAACATCGTTTGCAGCAAGTACCTCTCTAATCATCCTTCTGTGTGGTGACTTCAAAGCTACGCCTCTACCGTCAATTGAATCATTATCCGAAGCAGCTACACCAGCGAGTTTGATAGCTGCCTTCGTAACTACATCTGCCGCAGAACTCTTCATAGATGCACCAAACGCAATTTCGTAGAATCCTGCAAATGGTGCATTTAGCGTCGGCCCTGTAGTAGCAAGGTTCACGTATGCAGCGTTGGTAGTTGTCTCAGACGTAAGAATCTCATGGTAGTAAGACGTACCTCCCTGAAACAGCCAAGGGTATCCACTACCTTCGCCCGCTGCATATCTAAACTTCCATGTAATACCGATGGAGCTATCAACCGCTACTTGAACCTCCATCCCGCTATGAGCTAACACAGGACCTGCTACCTTCACTGCATCAATAAGAGTCTGGAACTGAGCAATAGATAGGATGGACGTAACTGCACTGATGGACTTACCGTGAAGCGGTACCCGTCTATCCTTAATGTCACCACTTGTTAGTTCCGTAGCAGCAGCAGGAACGAGAACATCTGCAAGAAGTAATACAGACGCGCTACCTTCAGCAAGTGTACCGAGGTTAGCTGCACCGTTTCTGTTCGTAAACGTAGCTCCCGCAGTTGCCGTTCCTGGCACAATTTCGATCCTAGCCTCACTAAATCCGCTACCGTCAGCGGAGTCGTCCATGACTCTTAGGATAACTTGGTCAAGTCGTGGGTTAGTCGCATGAGCGGTAGGACAAGGGATATTCACATTAGCTGCGTTCATGCGTACTCTATACGATCCCTGGTCAGTTGTATCTCCACCAGCGACGTATGCTGTACCGCCAGCTACTCTAATGTTCATACCCTGTCCACCACCAGGATCAGTAACTGAGAAATCTGCGCCGGGATAGTTAGCTATACCAGCACCACAAATATCGTAAATTTCTCGTCTATCATCCTGAGCAGAGTAAATACCATCTTGTAGATACGTTGCCCCAGGAGTGATGATTGACTGATTGAATACTGCCATGTATCCTCCTAAATCAGATAAGCGTTATTCCACTTGATAACTGCTCTGGCGGGATCAACTGCATTTGCGCCAAAGAATGCAACATCGTTCGGCCCTGGCTTAAGCTCCCACCACTCACTCGCTGAGTTAAGCAACGAGTATATATCCTGCCCCAAACTGTCAAACACTGTCTGCTCTCTGAAATCAATGACAATGTACTCTCCGGCGGCAAGAGTGGTTTCTACGATAACTGAGTCATTGCTTAGATCAGGGTTATTTATCTGAATTCGGGGATCGCTACATGGCCCATAGATATAGACCGTAGGTGGAGTGTCAGCATTACCAGCATTGTATACAGCCGTTGAACCACTTGAGGAATGAGAGTAAGTGTAGTCGTATGTCTTTGGGTATTCACGCCCCTCAGACGCGCTCAGTGTCCCTGTGGTGACTTCGTTTAGATAGCTACCGTATAGTCGTGGATCGTAGGACTTGAATGTAACTAGGAATCTACCCGCTGATGGACTAAGTGATTCAAGTGGCAACTCGGGCCAACCATCAAGAGTACAGTAACACCAAGTCTCTTCATAAACACCTTCAAGCTCGAGCCTTAACTTACCAAAGACTCTCTTGGTTTTACTCGGAGTGACCGCTTGTATGAAGTCCATGCGACGCATCCAATAGTCAGCGGAATCCTCAGCTAGCAAATCACCCTCAATATGATGTAACCTCTTACCGAGGTAAGTATACGTTTCGTGGATTCCCCATTCACCACCACGTTCTTCTTCATCCATACGAACGTCTACTTCTGTGGTGTAATCAGAGAAAGGCCAGTTAGCATCATGAAGCATGATACTCGCACCACTTGCGATATTCTCGAATTTGGCTTTGTTAATCATCGCCTATGCTTCATCCTAAAGGTAGCTCGTCTAAGTGTGCTTGATAGGGACTCGTCATGGTGTGCGTGAATGATCTGTGTAAACGGTGCCATTCTACCTGTGCCGAACCCGCGACCTTTAAGCCTAGAACCCCCCACAGAGGGCATACGTAGTGCAGCTTGCCCCATCCCCATTTGCAGACCATCCATAATGTTCTTACCTTCCTGAGCATATAGCTTAGAAGGTGACTTAGACTTGTTCGTCTTTTGTGCTTCATCGAACATATTGAGGAAAATGTTGCGGAGGAACTTCATTAGCTTAGGCTCCTGATCCTTGATACCAAGGATGATACCAGCAGCCATAGCCTTACCCATCTTACGCCATTCCTTCACTTGCTCCTTAAGCTGTGCCTTTGAAATCTTGTTGAGTTGCTTCTGTGCTTCCTTCCAAGCCTTGATGTATCTCTTAAGGTCCTTTTTGTTAGCTCCCGCAAGTGCGGCGATAATTGCCTGTCCATCTTCACCCATTGCCTGAAGCTGGTTAAGTAGCTCAAGAGGCGCACCCTTATCAAGCAGCCTATTCCACTGCTTGTTGTACTTCTCCAAATCGGCGGTCTGAGACTTTAGATCCTTAGTCAAGTCCTTCACGTTAAGTGCAACACCGAAGTCTTTACGGATTTGGTTAAGATCACCGAATGGGCTATCGAAGAACGTTTGCTGTAGGGAGCTACGAATATCATCGTAGTATCCTCTAAGGAAATCGGTAGCAGTTCTCTTAGCATCTTGGAAAGACTGTTCCCATGCCTTCTGCCATTCCTTTGCAGAATCGAATGCAGACCTCTTCAAGTTGCCGAATTCGCTAATGATACCAACGATAACACCTTGCATCATTGGCTTACCAATTTCATCCCTTGTACGCTTAGAAGGTGAGCCTGACTTGATGTTAGCTTGTGCCGCTGCGATAGCTGCATCAATCTGTGCATTGAGTGAAGAACTCAAAGATGAACCAAGACCGCTAACACCGGCAAGTACACCCTGCTTAATTGACGTACCAAGTGCAACACCTGAAGGCTGTGAGCTAATCTTAAACGGTGGAATTTGCTTGTTACCGCCAAACCACTGTTTAAAGGCATTAACCTCCTGCTTAGCCTTAGAGGTATCGGCAGCTACATTCACCTTAGGAATCTTACCTGTGATTTGTGCAAGGTGTTCTGCTCTAGCACCAGCAAAGCTAAGGTCTGCCTGTACCTTCACCTTAGTACGCTGTTGTTGCTGAGTACGGATAAACCTTTGAATCTGTGCAGGCAAGTCAGCCAGCGACTTAGGATCAACTTCAGCTTTGAAGAATAGTCGCATTTCCTTAAGACTCGGCATACGACCAAGTTTCTCAGATAGCTTCAGTATGTCACCAATAGCATCCTGCGAAATGTTCTTTGGCAGCAGTTGAGCCTGCTGGAATGACCTAACCATTTTGGTGAAGTTATTGACGAGAGCATTGGAGGCATTTTGGGATGCACCACGTAGATCATCAATGTTACTCTTCAATCTCTCAACTTGGCCTGCTAATCGCTCAGGCGTAAAGCCTAGTGCAAATGCAGCGGTTTCTCTATTGGGTCGTGGCATATCGAGAATCTTCTGGAACTGATCTACGATCTTTTGTTTCCGAGCTATCTTATCGTAGATAGTTGCCTGACCATCGAGAAATCTGTTGAAGCCACGAATACGCATATTCGCAGTTTGAGCAGCTTGACCCAATCTGTTGTATGCATCTGCTCTATCAAGAACCAATCTCTGAATCTGCCTGTGGATGCCTACCTTATCTTCCTTTGAAGCATCCTTTAGTTGCTTACGCAGATCATTGATCTGATCGTTCAAATCCTTAACGTCCAGTGTCGCCCTACGTACATCAGTAACACTGACGGGGAGATTACCGATAGATACAGCAGCTTCGGAAGGTGCGATCATTGTCTTTTTCAACGCAGCTTGTGCAGCCGCCATTTCTCTCGTATGTTGTGCAGCCTCCGCAGCCCTTCTTGAGTACGACCACAGTGCTACACCTAAACCAGCCACAGCTACACCGAGAAGTGCAATACCAGGTCCTAAGCCTACTGCTGCAAATAAGCCTGCAAGCAATCCTGTTGCTCCTGTAGCACCACCCAAACCGCCAACTGCTGATGCAGCCATCATAGCCGTTCTAAGTTCAAGGATTGCTCTAACGATCTTATATATGCTGAGTACAATAACTGCTGATGCTGCTGCCATAGCTAGGCCGGAAGATGTAATCTTGTCAAATGCTTCCTTAACTAGATCACCTACGCCTGACCAATCTCCCTTAATTGCCCTAGCTGCCGCTGCAAATGCAATAGCCGCAACAATGAGAGTTGGGAACAGAACACCTAGCGCACCTAGCGCGCCTATAGCTGATCCGATAGTACCGACAATTGCGGCAATGGTTCCACCTACGAGAAGTATCGCAGCACCGTAAGCTGCCCATCTACCGATTTGTCCTCTAGTCTCTTCATCGAGATTCTCAAACCACTTAACTAGACGCTGAACGGGCTTTACTATTTCAAGTAGCGCAGGGATAGCAGCAGCACCGAAGCGTAGCATCAGTGCGCGTAGCTGATTTATGAACTTAGCCCATTTAACGCCGGCTGTTTCGTTCAGTGCTTCAAACGAACGATTAAACTCTACGTTATCTTTGCTCACTCTGCCGACCATCTCACTATACTGGTCAAGCTGCTGAGCTAGGAAAACGAATGCACGTCTAGCCTGAATGGTTCCTTCAGTACCTGACATACTCTTAAAGAACTGCTGAAGGAATACGCCTCCCTTTTGTAGCTTAGGAAAGCGAGTCACAAGTTTGTCAATAATCTCAGGCATCTGAAGAAGCTTGCCTTGTGCATCCGTAATATTTACATTGAACTTCTTGAGTCCTGATACAAACTTTTCCCTACCAAAGATTTCAGTAAGTCGCGCAAAGCCTACTGCTGCGCGTGTATCACCAAGACGCCTAGATAGGAACGCCATAGTACCTGACAACGTATCGAAAGACTGATTAGCTGCTTTCGCTGCGGGTGCTGTGGTCTGTAGTGTAGATGCAAACTCACCGAACGTTAGCTGACCGAAACGAACGGCGGCAAACATTCGATTAAGCACACCGGGCATTTGTTTGGCAGTAAAGCCAAACGTGTTCATTGGACGAATGATTGACTCAACTGCGGTAGATAAGTCAGTCTGTCCAGCGATAGCTGCTTTGTTAGCTAGGTGAAGTAGCTTTGCACCATCAGTAAGGGTTAGGTATCCCTTACGCGCACTGTCCACAGACGAGAACAGATCATAGGTTGATGCAGTAAGATCCTCAGTCGTCGCAATCGACTTTGGCATCTCTCTGAGAATAATCTCATTGAGTTGGGCAGCGTTACGTGTAACAGTCTCAACACCGCTACCTGCTCTACCTGTCTGAGTTGCAACGAGGGCTACTTGTGTTTGAAACTTAGCTGCTGCATCGGCCATAAAACCAATACCTGCGCCAGCAACAAGGCCGGTCAATTGCATGACACGGCCTAAGTGAGCTACTGTACGACTTGCAACTTGGAACCGCTCCCAACGAGCGGCAGAAATCTCCTTATTAAGTGCCATTTGCTGTGCAGCAAGCTGACCTAGCCTTTGTGAAGTTGTTGCCAACTCACTGTTAAGTACAGAGGCACGTTGTTTGAGGCCAACCATTCTTTGCTCAGCAGCAGCAAGAGCATTAGGAATGCCTCTTAGAGTAGTACGTAGGTTAGCTTCCTGATCGGTTAGCCTGCGTGCGTTAAGTAGCAACTGCCTATAACCGATTGAACGCTTTTTCATTCCGGCTTTCTCGGCATTTGCAAGACGCATGTTAGCGACTCGCTGTGCATCGAGATTGGTCTTAATTGCGTTCTGTGTTCTTACCTGTTTTTCAAGAAGGTTTGACTTCTCACGTTGTGCCTGTAAGAACCTACGACCGGAAGTAACGCTCTCAAGTTCATTTAACGCACGTCGCTGCTGACGCATGAGATTACCCTGCTGAATAGCCAACTGATTACGGCGTAGCCCTAGCTGCTGTAACTTGCTAAGGCTACGCACGTCATTAGCCACACGGCGAAGTGCGCCAGAAGCTTGATTCTGCGCTCTGACGATTAGTAGTAATTCTCTTGCGTTAAGGGCCATGATCTAATTTAGCTTTTGAGTCTGCTTTAGCGTTCTCGTCACGCTCTACTGCATCCATAGCTTCGAGAACCTTACTCATGCGATTAATATGCTCGGGATGCTGCTGAAGTAGCCCGCCGGGGTTAGGTAGTTGTCCTAGGCGTTCGCATAGGATCGTTATTTCTACCCACTCAGCAGCATCCCGAACTGTGTAATCATCTATGAGTCGCTCGTTCCCTTCTTCATAGATGAAGTAAGGGGGCTTTCGTCCACTGAGGATGAAGTAGCTTGCTGTGTAAAATCCGTAAGTTCTTCATCATCCCCAATCAAGTCGCTAATAAGTGCTTCAATCTCAGTACCTACTCGCGGATCGAGAATATCAAGAACATCGGGATTAGACAAGTCAAGCGGCTTATCGTTATCGTCAGTGAGATTATGCTCACCAATACACTGAGCAAAGTCGAAAGCGGTAGACCACCTATTGAGAATATCCAGCTTAACCTCAGTCGGTGTATCCTTGCCCCTTTTACGATTCTCTGCTTCCATCATCATACTCATCTTCGTAGCCTTATCACGCCTCTCAAGCTTCTTTCCGAAAGGCATAGACTTCAGACGAACGTAACCACCCTCAAGAGACTTGAGGTCAATTCGTTCACCCAATTCCAGACTAACTGTTGCTCTCGGCATTTCTTTCCTCTCCTTAGTTACTACTACGTAATTGAAACAGCCGATTTAACTTCGATGGAGTAAGCATCCCCACCGGACTGAACGATACCTCTACCAGTAACACCTGCCATAATCAGGTCAGCCATACCACTGAGTGAAACCTCATACGTTTCGTAGAACGAACGATACGTGGTAAGCTGAACACCATCCGTAGATGCTGAAAGCGTCGAACCACCATGAAGTGACCGAAGCTGAAGTGCGCGGAAGGTGGTAGCCTTGAAGTTATCGTACTCAGTCTTGTTAATGAAGTCCAGTTCGGTTTCGTAGCTATGTTCAGTCTCACCGAACGAGACATACTGAGCAGATCGTGCAGTGGTAATTCTGTTCTGTGCTTCTGCGTTGTGATTAGCTCGCCACGTAAATCCGTTGTGGTTAAGGTCAGCCGCTGCAAACGCAGGTGCAGCACCAGCCGTATCAATATATACAGCCGATGAATCTGCACCATACAAGTTAGGTGCAACCCATGAGGGAGTACCAAGTGCGCCAGGAGTAGCCTCAGACTCACCAAGTACATTAAACGTAACTCTGAGAACTCCGTCCTCAAGCGTAAACTCATAACCACCCATAGTACAACCGGCATAGCCGAATCCCACACCGCTTCTTACAACAGTGATAGAAGCTGTGCGCTGTACGGCACCTGAAGCAGCAGTGCTAGTAGATCCGGCAGTGCTAGGCGTGAACTTATATGTATATGGGCCAGCGCCTGTCTTAGTAATGTTATGCCTTGAACAGTAAAGGAAGGGTACAATGTTGTTGGGATCAACTTCCAACGTAATGTCGCCTTCTACGTGATAGTAGCTAGGCTTGGCATCACTAATAACCACCTGCTGCCTAATCTGCGGCGACGTATATTTCTCTTCTGTGTAAACAAGTGACTCTTCGAGAATAGGAACAAAAACACCGCCCACAGTGGTCGGGTCTAGATACGTTCCCTTAGTAGTCTCAAGTGCGATAAATACATAGCCACCTGCACCAAGTCCTGCTGGCATTAACCTTCACCCCCTTCCGTAATAGATTCAACTTCGCTAGGCTTAAGCTCTGTGGTGCCTTCGACCTTTACAGTACCACCCTTAGCATAATCCTTGAGAGGCATACCAAGCACTGCTACTGCACTCTCTTCCTGTTCCTTGCTAAGAGTAACACTACCGCCATTCTTTACAAGACCAATTCCATGAACATCAAACTCATAGTCCTTTGGAAAGGCGGGATTTTCATAACTAACCTTGAGTGGCACGTAACCTCCTTTCCTAAGTAAACGGGACTACGTTCTCGCCCGTCCAAGTCATACGTGAACCTACAACAGCATCATTCTTTGGTGAAGCAAGTACACCAGGGTTCTCACTGTCCACATATCCGAAGATGATATTACCTCCTAGTCTAAAGTCGCTGTGGAGAAGTGTTCTGATCGCGGTTACTAGCAAAAGATCATTCTTCGTTCTTACCTTGTGAGAATCCGTGAGTCTTGCATGATACACCCAAAACGACAGATTAAACGTTAGATGGAATTGGTGTGTACCATGTAGGACTCTAATCAATGGTTCAGTAGAAATCTGAACTGCTGGATACTTTGGTAGCAGTTCTTCTTCTGCGTAACCAACAAAACCTAATCCCAACGAGGTTTGGTTAGCAACTAGGAAGTTATACTGATAGTCTAATACCTCTTCAGGAGTTGAAAATGGCATGTACTAACCCGACACGAACCTACCGCCGGGACCTCTCCTAGCATGACGTGCAAATACTTTACCCTTACTTGATACACCCATCGTAACTGCACCTTCAAACCATTGGTCAAATACCTCAACAATTTGTAGCTGTGCTTCAAAGCTAACACCTACAAATGGTCGTGGAGGCATAGCGTTACCTCTGCCTTCACCACCGAACGTAAGGTCACTCTTTAGCTCACCGATAGGAGACTTCTCTCCTGCTCTAAACACTCTAGTACCTCCTGTACCCTGTTGAATCCAAAGCCAGTACGGAGGTAGTCCTGCTGTACTAAAGAACACACTACTCTCAGTTACGGGATATGCACCAGGAGAAGTAGCTGCATCTTTCATAATTTGATCCCGTTCTAGCAATCCTCCCTTATTAACTCTTTCTGCGATAGGTGCATAAGATGGTGCCCACTTTACCCATGCTTTACCATCGGGATCACTCTTCGTCTTGAAACGTTCTTGCATATCCTGAATAGCAATTTCTCGAGAGATAAGCAATGGGTCTGAGCGATCTTCTAACCTTCCTGCTGTTTCAATGAGTTCTTGTGCAACTACCTCGGGATCAGGTACCCACGTAAATGAAATGGTGCCACCTGCGAATGCACCTACTTCTGCTGCGGCTGGCCCGAATACACTCAAAACGTAAGATCCATTGTAAACTTAGGTCCATCCGCAGTATCATTCGGATAGAAGTCAAGCGAAGTCATGTGGGAGCCTGTATTCACCACTTCCGTAACATCATTCAATACAAGCTCCCCGCTAATGATCTGATTAAGCATTGACATAGCTTCATCGTACTTACGTTGTGCATACTGAGGATCATCGAGTGAATCCTCACTGTAATATCTACGGTATGCGAATGCGGCGATGAAACGACCCGCTACCGCCCTAATTAATACAGGTACGTAGTTAGGGCTAGCAATACTAGCCGTCGGGTCGTTCCATCCCGCAAGTGTGGTAGGCGCGAAGGTGCCAGCTAGATAACCTTTGATGATCCTCTCTGCGTCCGTTTGCAAACTTGCAAGGTCAGTGATGTTAGTAACGAGGATCTTATCACTAGGCAAGTGTACTTGGATATCATCATTGGTTGCTAGGGACATTACTTCTTCGCTTCCTCTTCTTCTTCAGCCTGTTCCTCAGCGAGTGGTGGGTCCATTAGCACTTCTTCAGGAGTAGGCCCGAAGTATGAACCACCAAGGTTAAACGAAGCAATCTCAGTAGATGCTTCTTCTGCGCGACGAATTTCATCACGCAAATGATCTACAACACTACCCTGATACCCCTCAGGCATATCCGGTACGGGATATGCCCTAATGGAACCAGCTTCAACCATAGCATTGAAGTTAGCATCGTCTACACCGAGACTGTTCTTACTAACCTTATCACCCATCGCAGCCGACTTATCACCGGCGAGGATTGGCGTCCATGCGTACATTTCTTTATTAGCCAATTAACTCACCCCCTCCTAGAAGGCACCCGCACTAAATGCGGTCTTGATGATGTAGCCAGCAACATTGCTGACGATCTTAAGGTCGTACTTCTGAGAAACGCGCACAACCTCAGTCTTACGTGCGTTCTCATACCAACGATCCGTAGGCCGGATAGTACCGTCGGGGTAAATCTGTGAGAACGTCTTACCGAACGTCTTAGTCTTTTGACCAGGAGTAGGATCAACAATACCGAGCCAAACGTCTTTACCCCACAGGGAGGTAATGCTCTCAGTAGCATCAACGTTATCAGCAGCATTGTAAACAGAATCAACAAGCACGATTCTTCCCGTAAAGCCAGTAAGACGGCGGAATGCATCTTCTTCCGTAAGCGTGAAGCTTTTGAATCTATCAACTACACGCGGATGGTTCTCGATGAAGCCAAGGCCCAACGTTGGAATAGCAAGCGTATTAGGCCAACGTCCAGTAAGAGAGTACACTTTCCTCATACCGTTCATAATGTCCAGTACGGGGTTGGACGTAGAAGTAACGCCGTTAGTGTAATCATCCCACTGCTGAGCGCCTGCAAGTGTAACAAAGTTACCAGCAGCATAGTTCGCAGTATTACGAACTGTGTCAGCTACCTTCTTTTCCCTACCACGAATAATGGAACCTGTAACAAGCTCCGTAGCATCGCGCATAGGATCAAGCTGAAGATCGCCTCCAAATGCATCGTTCGCAAGACCACCCTGCGAAGTAAGCTCCTGATTTTCCTCATCATGCACAGGTGCCTGAAGTGAGTGTTCCTTCGTGAAGAAGGTATCCTCACTCCACTTAGCTCCGCGAATCTCGTTAGCAACCGTACCCGGCTCACGTCGGTCAGGGTAAATCAGCCATGAACTTCTATCGAATACACGATAACGTCCAGACTGAGTTCTAACCTCAGTAGTCGGCATAAGCAATTCTGCGTAGAAGTTCTGATCTACATACCCAACCGAAAAGTTGGTGAGGATCGGATCTACGTAGAGAGTACCAGGATCATACATTGAGTTTTCTCACCACCTTTCAGATTACGGGAGTAGCAAGCCAGGAAGCGTCAGTCTTACAGCCGCTCGCTCGCCTGCGTTAGCAGTACCCTTAACACACTGACCAATAACACGTTCGCCAGTAGCAGCCGTCTTTGCTCTACCATCAGTTCCGGCAGAAACAGCAGCACCTACTGTAATGGCAGCAGAACATTCCATTTCAGTAATACCGGCGGAACGTACCGAAGCACCCTTACCCTTAAGAATCTCAGCAGCAGATACACCAAACTGCTCAACACCGACAATCTGATCTGTGATAGCAGTTACAGGAGTAACAGTTTCCTCTGCTGAGAACTTAACAGCACGAAACTTCGTAATCGCAGCAGCAGCGTCGTACCCCTTATCGAGTACGAAGTTACCATAAGCGGGCATTTAGGTAATCACCACCTTCCTTAGTTATTCCGAATGGACGTTAGACCGATAAGCTGCATAAAGCTCAGGATCGCGCTTAGCAGCAACAAGCACTGCATCCTTCATTTCCAGCTTATCTTCCTCCATTACCTCTTCAACGAGAGCTGCGAAAGCCTGCCTATCTTCGCTACCACCGCGAGAGCCGGAGTTAGGATTCACACGAGATTCAACCTCTCTCGTAGAACCACGCTCGCCATACTCGACAATACCATTAGCCGCGATATGATCGAGAAGGCTCTGAAGCTCCAAATGCGAGAAAGACTGAGTAGCGATAGCCTTGTGAGATTCCTCAATGTCATTGAGAACCAAGGCACTAAACCCGCGAGTCGTCTTTTCGTCTGTGGGCTTGTTTTCCTTATCAAGTGCAGGGAAGCGATCGTAACGATTAGAGAACGCCTTAGCCTTGTTCTCAATATCGGTAGCTTCCAACTTCTGCATACGTGCAAACTCTTCAGGATACTGTTCCCTGAATGCCTTACGCTGCCCAACTTCCTGATCTGCCTTACGCAAAGGCTCAAGCTGCTTATTAACTTCCTCTGCGGAAGTAACTACTGTGCTAAACGCAACTGGCTCACCCTGCTTAACTTCAACGCCAAGTGCAGTTGCAACCCTAGAGACATTACTTGCCCATGCTTCGGCAACCTCAGTCTCCGATGCATCTACCTTAAGACCGAGAGACTCTCTAAGCTGCTTTAGGAACTCTTCCATGCTACCCTCCTCTTCAAGTTCTTGGATGATTGGTGGTTGGTCACGACGGTACATATCATCTTCTGGAATATCGTTGTCAGTCCTCCTTTCAGGCGGGGAACCTGTCCCCGGTTCTGAATGTTCAATATCTGCGTGTTCTGCCTTAAGCATATCAACCGATTGTCGGTGCTTTGTCATAGCACCTTGTAACGTGCTACGAATGCGTGGAGTGTAATTCTCTGCCAAAGTACCATCTACCACAGCATCGAGACTCTTTACTCCATCAATCATACCCATTGAAAGAGCTTTATCTGCTGAGAAGATCCTTCCGTCAGCAAATGGCATTACCGATTCTTTATCTAGTCTCCTTCCTTCGCTAACAGCACCGACAAACTTATCCATAGTTTCATCTACGTGTTCTTGGATATATTCTCGCGCTTCTCCCGTAAGTGGCTCATCTGGATTACCTGCGGTTTTGAACTTACCCGCGCTGATGTAAGTAACTTTTCTACCGTCCCTTTCGTTCTGCTGAGACTTATCTTCGTGAACGGTATATACACCAATTGAACCAACCTTCCCTGACGGAGTTGCATAAAACTCACTAGCCTGAGAGCCTAGCCAAAATGCACCTGAGTTTGCATCAGTATTTGCTACAGCGATAATAGGCTTTTGCTCTCTCGCCTCCCTAATTAGATCGCCAGTCTCTTCGATCATATTAGCAGAACCACCAGGAGAATCAATATCCATGATGATGGTCTTAACCTTATCATCAGACAGTAGCGACTGAAGGTCTGCACGTACATTTTGTAGATTAGTCGCTCCACTAACTTCTGTCATAAGGTTCGCCTTAGGGAAGATTGGTCCGTAGATAGGCATAATGCCAACTCCACCGCCAACCTCAATACGTGACAGTTCTCTTTCACCGTGTTCTGCTTGCTCAATGCGGAGTTTAATCACATCATCGCTCAAACTCTGATCCATGAGCCTACGGTTAATAATGTCAAGCATCATACCAAGGCTTGACTCTTCCATGAGCCAAAGATTGCTGGTTAGTGCTTTGATGATCTGTGCATAATCCTTCACTGCTTAGTCACCCACACTTTACCGTTGTTTACGGCATCCTGTAGCGCAGCAATACCCTTCTCTGCATTATCCTGATCCACATACTGTTCACTATTTACAATCATGCGACCATTCTCTGCCCACACTCTGAAGTACGAGACTCCTGACTTCTTAACAATGAGTTCGATGCCTTCAGCCATTAAGCTTCACTCGTTCCTTTTCCAATGTTACCTGAAGGATCTGTCTGACCTTGGTTCTGGACGCCACCCTTGTTATTGTCGTTACCGCTACTAGCATTAGCTTCGGGTGTTTGCTTGCCGCCCATCTTAGCAGGCATATCAACAATCTCTCTAACCCACTGCTCAGTCTCAAGGTCTAGCGTAATCAAGTTCTGCGCCGCCAAATTCGATAGTGCGGAAGCCCACTGTTGTAGGTCTTTTGCTTCGCCAACGTTACGCGCCTTGAGTCGCGGGAATTTATCTGTATCAAAGTTGTATGCGACAAGCTGCGGAATAAGGTAAAGGTTCATGTACTCACAAACAAGATTTGCAACGTACCTAAGGGACTTCTCAAACATATTTTGATGCGATCCTGCCGTTGCCCTACCGCCACCTTCCTGAAGTCCCATAAGCAAGAACTGCACCATTACGTTGAGCATGATCTGGCCGTTGTGATGTTCAACTGACTTCAGAACATCAACTAGCTGACCTTCTACCTTTGCGAAGCTAACCTCAACTCCTGGCGGTCTTACAATGTACGCCCTCTCATTTGTACGAAGGTTCCTACCCAACTCATGTGCAGCCAACTTATCTGCGTCGTTGTAACCGGGCGCAAGTTGAATATCCGGTACGCCGATACCGTGGCGTTCTTTCTGGATAGCGTCAATCTTGTAAAGATGCTCTTTGTAATACCAATGCTTGTATGAGGTTCTGAGCAGCGATCGTCCCTCAAGATTGCCACCCTTCTTATTGAACGTAAAGATGACAAGCTTCTCTACAGGTATTTCTACTTCATCCACTTTACCGTCGGCGCGCACTGCGTTATGGACAACCCCCACAGGACCACCGTTGTCGTCATATTGGAAGTTCTTGATAGTGAGTGCAGGGCGTGGAGCTAGCTTCTTAAGCATTGTGTACTTACGCCTATTAGCACCCTTCTGTTTAGGTGCCCACTCTCTAATCTCAAAGACCTTCTCAAGTACCGAATAACCATCTTCGTACATTCTTAGAATGTCGTCGAGTACGAGAAGGAAAGGTGCCGAAGTACCCTGCAACAGATTGTACTGCACAAACTCTGCAATCTGTTCGTTAATGGGATCTTCGTCATAAGCCTGTACAAAGTAGGTAGCGGCAGAAACAGGTGTCTTGGCTGCTCTGAGTGAAACATCAACAGCAACATCGCCTGATGCCATTGCCTGATAAGTCTGTAGAGCTTGCCTTTTGTTAGAAAGCTGCGGAACTGTCTCACGTAACGTACCGCCCTGTGATGATCCAGACTCAGCAAGTGAGCCAGGGGGCGTAGGCAACGCACCCTTAGCATCGAGAGTAGTACCCGTATCCTTCTTACGAGGATCGGGTGGTGTAGGTGCGGCTGTTCGGATACGGGGCAGATTCATAGACTAAGATTGCTTTCTAAGATAGTCTGTTCTTGTAGCGTAAAGAAGCTATCTGCTTCTGTGCCTCTTGGCGAGGAATCATACACGTCGGCAAGGTGGGAATTGCCACCAAGAACGAAGTATTGCCCCATAAAATACCTAAGAGCATCAGGACCGTGATCGTCATAATCGTGCTGACCCTCTTTAGGGTTCTTTTCACCGGGTTTAATATCAGGCGTATGTAGCCTGTCCATCTGACGAATCAACTCAGTGCATGAACGATCAATAAAGAGCTTAGGCTTACCATCGGGCTGAAGCTTAAGCCACCTTTTAACGCACTCAATTCCAGTAGTCCAGGGAACGTCATCTTTAAACACATTCCCAATAAGCAATGCAAGTGTTGCAGCTTCATCGGCTCCGCGAGGGTCGCCATGCAGACCATCAACATGAAACCCTTGTGGGTTTGCTCTAGACTTTAATGCTAGCCCATGCTCCCACGTACTTTTGTGTCTAACTTGATATTCGCGCCACACATATACATTGTCGGACGGATCGACCATAATGTCCAAGCAAACCCAGGGAGCAGCATAACCATAGTCAAACGTCCAATAGTTTCTGAAACCGGGGTTATAGTCAATGTCGATAACGTGGTACATTGGATTGAATTCGTCATAAATCTTACCTTCGATAGTGGTGAATTCAGCAGCATATTCCTGAAGGAAGTGATGCTTGCTAGCAACACGTTCAATGTTTAGAATCTCGGGATCGTTACGACCACCAGGATAACGAGCAACATTTTCCCACGTTGGGAAACGCCATGACTCATATTCAGGGAACCTAGCATCTTGACCTAGTTGCCAAAGTCCTTCATACCAATTATGACCTCTAGGTGTACTGGGGAATACGGCCCAACCTCGTTTATCCGAAAGAGCAGGCTGTATGTACATTTCCCAAATATCGGGAGTCTGTAGTGCTGCCTCAGAAATGATAGCTCCATCGAGTCCTTCTCCAACGAGGCTGTCTTTATTATCGGCAGAGACAACTTCAACGATGGTGTTCCAGGGGAATTCAATTCGCATGTCACCTTGCTTAACATTGTAAGAAGCCTTCACCTTACCCTTCATCTTTAACTTCATGATGATATCACGGTAAAGGACTCTAAACTCTTTCTCTCCACCCTTATACTTTGGGCCTACGATCCAGTAGTAAGAGTTGGGGGTAAAGACCTTCTCAAGCAAGTAACGAGCAGCCATAGTGGTTTTACCAAAACGGCGTCCACAGCAGGGGATTTTGAAACGTGCATTAGAACGATGAAATGCCCACTGAGCTTCACTGTGGGGTTTGTAATCAACTTGTTCAAACAAAACTTTTTGATTGATCTCTGTCATGCCTCTCCATGAGTTGATCTTGCTTTAGTTCTGTACGGGCAGCTTGGTAAGCCGAAAAGTGACCCGCTACGTTGGCATAGATAGAAATTGCCCCAACAAACGCCACAGAGTCCCTGAGACTTGTTAAGTACCATAGGGGGATTACCAGTAGCCACGCTAACGTAAGAACGAGATTCAGCTTGACGTATTGAAGTGCGCTCATTCACCACTTACTTCAAATTCAAACGGTCCAAGGTATGGAATCTCAGGTGAAGTATCGAAACGTAGATAAAGTCGGTAGATACCAGCAGCCCAAAGACCACCGTTATTGGTATCAACCAAGCAATATGCTTTCATACCTGAGCTTGATCCTGCTTGGTCAGTATACTTTAATGCACCGTTCTCATCTTTAACCGTAAAGCGTGGGTTAGTACCAGTCAAGCTAGCAAGGTTGGCAAGTGCATCTGTCACATCAACAATCAAATACTCTTTAGTACCTACGGGCAGCGTAACTGCCATGATAACCTCCTATCTATGCATAATCCCTGTGAAGTGTCTACGTGCAACTCCTGCCCAATGCCTAATGTTCAGCGTACCAACCCACTTGCGGGTAAGTGTACCTGACCAGTGCCGACCATCAAACTCAGCGGAGAACCTATTAGGCTCAAGTACACCCTGAAAATGCTTAGTGGTTGTACCTGACCATTTTCGTCTTAGCTCACCTACAAGTAATGTGTCGTATAGCTGTAGGAATTCGGACGGAGTAGATACAGTGAACGTAAGACGGACAGTAGCTGAATCTGTTGGTACAAGCGGAGTATATGTATCAGACCCGCTCGGTGTAAGAGTCAGCCTTACTGTAGTTGCATCAACGTCTATTTGTTTATCAGAACCGCTAGGAGTAAATGTCAGGTTTACTGTGGCAGCATCTACAGCACCACCACTAACTGTGTCGGAACCACTAGGCGTAAACAGCAGTGGTACTGTAGCCGAGTCAGTATTGACCTGAACATCTGCACCACTAGGAGTAAACGAAAGTCTTACGGTTGCTGCATCAGTAACTGGCTCAACGTCTGCACTCGATGGAGTAAGTGATAGACGTGCAGTATCACTATCCGTGGCAAGCTGCTTATCTCCTGTTGATGGAGTAAGATCAAAGTCTACAACGTTAGAGTCAATGTACTGTCCACTGTCAAAGTAGAAGTTTCGGCTAATGATCGGTTCTCTCGGGAAGAACCTTCTACGTCTAACAGCAGTGTAGTACGCTCTTGTCGTAACGTTGATAACCCTCGAGCGTGGGAATGGTGTAGTATCCCCAACATCTTGCTGTTCGCTCCCTGATGGAGTAAACAGGAGTAAGACTGTACCGCTATCAGTAGCAACAAATACATCAGTACCTGATGGAGCAAACGCAAGCAGAACAGTAGCACTATCAGTTGCAACGAGTACATCTGCCGATGATGGTGTAAGAGCTAGTGGTATTGTTGCTGAGTCAGTTGCACCACTAGTTACACTGTCTGATCCACTAGGAGTTAATGCTAGGGGTACTGTTGCCGCATCTACATCAACTTGTGCATCAGCGGAGCTAGGCGTGAGTGCAAGTGTAACTGTAGCTGCATCAGTTACTAGTTCCTTATCAGTACCGCTCGGCGTAAGAGCAAGTAGAGCGGTAGCTGAA
>Ga0070686_100000109_pt1 | contig 57720 bp, 54 predicted proteins | sample KBSS23LmetaG_FD_65654 | JGI IMG/M metagenome (GOLD analysis project Ga0070686, IMG submission 65654) | Switchgrass rhizosphere microbial communities from Kellogg Biological Station, Michigan, USA - KBS S2-3L metaG | ecosystem: Host-associated > Plants > Roots > Rhizosphere ...
AAACGCCCGCTTCGATCAGTGATGATCGGGGCGGGCGTTTGCTGTGCCTGGAGGTTTCGTCGGTGATCGGCGTCGAGCTTCAGGATGGCGAAGGTGATGGCGCGCGGGGCGGACGCCGGCGCAGGCCCCCCACCCCGCGCGGGGCTTCGCCCGCGCTGCCCCTCCCCCAAAACAGCCTGGGGGAGGGGCGGTCGGCGTGGTCTGCAGGGGCCGGGTGCGCACAGAGGGGCTGGGGTGGCGGGGTGGTCGGGGGAGCGCGGATGTGGGGTGCGGGCGCGGAGTTGCGTGAGGGATGCGCGCCCGGAGGGCCGGGAACGCGGCGGACCGCCAGCCCCGCCATCTCCGTCGAAACAGATGCGTGGGCGGGCCGCCGTGGGCCCGGCGCCGTTGGCAACGGCGGTTTCGTTGCCTACGGCGCGCGCAGCCCGGCCCCGCGCAGCGGGGACACGCCCCAGCCCGGCCGTTCGTAGTTCGTCCAGACGACCCAGCCATTGCGGCGGCTGGCGAGAACGGTAGGTTTCCGCGCATGACGACGCAGGAGAACGAAGGAACGACGGAGACGCCGTCCGCATCGGCAGACGCATCGGAACCCGCCACGCCCACGAAAGCGGGAACCGTGGCGCTGGTGGGCTTTCCCAACGTGGGGAAGTCGTCGCTGATGAACCGGATGGTGGAGCAGAAGCTCAGCATCGTGACGCCGCTGGCGCAGACCACGCGCGAACGGGTGCTGGGCATCGACACGCGCGACGGCGTGCAGATGGTGTTCGTGGACACCCCCGGCCTGGTGGACCCGCGCTACCTGCTGCACCGCGCCATGATGCACGAGGCCACCGAGGTGATCACCGACGCCGACGTGGTGCTGCTGCTGGTGGACGCCGCCCGCGGCACGCCCACGCTGCGCGACGACGTGCTCGACCTGGTGCGCCGCGCGCCGCGGCTGATGGTGGTGTCGAACAAGATCGACGTGGCGGGCGCGGCCGACCGCGAGACCATCCGCGGCTGGGCCCGCGAGCGGCTGGGGATGGAGCCGATCGAGGTGTCGGCCGAGACGGGGGAGGGGGTGGAGGCGCTGCGCGCGGCGATCGTGCGTCAGCTCCCCGACTCGCCCTACCTGTACCCCGAGGACGACGTCAGCTCGCAGCCGGTGCGCTTCTTCGTGGCCGAGCTGGTGCGGGAGACGATCTTCGAGCAGTACGAGAAGGAGGTGCCGTACAGCGTGGCCGTGAAGGTGGAGGAGTACCGCGAGACGTCGTCGCCGGTCTTCATCCGCGCCGTGGTCTTCGTGGAGCGGCCCACGCAGAAGGCGATCCTGATCGGCTCGGGGGGCAGCGCAATCAAGCGGCTGGGGCAGGCGGCGCGCGCCAAGATCGAGGAGTTCGTGGACGCGCCCGTGTACCTGGACCTGTGGGTGAAGGTGCTGCCGCGCTGGCGCAAGAACGCGCTGGAGCTGGGACGCCTGGGCTTCCATCTTCCCGAGGAGCAGAGGAAGTGATCGAACCGTGGCTGCTGGAGCTGCTGGTTTGCCCCAAGTGCAAGGGCGAGCTGGTGCACGAGACGGAGCCCGAGGCGCTGGTGTGCCCGGCGTGCCGGCTGCGCTACGAGGTGCGCGAGAACATCCCGATCCTGCTGATCGACGAGGCCACGCCGCTCGACTGACGCCGAGGCCGCCCACGTCGCGCGCCGATCCGGTTTGTTTGACAACGGGTTACGCGCACGATTACCTTGCGGCATCCCCTTTTCTTCTTTTTTTCTGGCCCGCCTCCCCGCCACGATGCCCCAGCGCGTGCTTCTGCACCATTCCTCGCACGGCCGTGCGGCGCCCGACGCCGTGCGCGAGCTTGCCGCGGCCGCGGGGTTCCCGGTGCTGGAGGTGCAGGACGCGGGCGACGTGCACGCGCGGGTGAGTCGCACCTATGCCGCGGCGCTGGTGGTGGACGCCGCGCCGCCGGCCGACGGCGCGCTGGCGCTGTGCCGGCAGATGAAGCAGGACGCCTTCTCCTCGGTCGTTCCGGTAGTAATGTACCTGCCCGGGCAGGAGGGGAACGAGGAGCTGGCGGCCGCGGCGCTGGAGGCCGGCGCCGACGAGGTGCTGTACGGCCGCGGGCGCGAGGTGCTGCTGCGGCTGAAGCTGGCGGTGGCGCGCGCCGAGCGCGACGTGAGCGTGCACCCCACCACGCTGCTGCCCGGCACGGTGCAGATCCAGCGCGACATCGCCGAGAGGCTGCGCACGGGCGAGAAGTTCGCGGTGTGCTACGCCGACCTCGACCATTTCAAGGAGTTCAACGACCGCTACGGCTACGTGCACGGCGACCGGGTGATCCTGATCCTGTCGCGGATCCTGCGCGAGGTGGTGCGGGGGCACAGCCCGGCGGCGTTCGTGGGCCACATCGGCGGCGACGACTTCATCTTCAATGCGCCGCTGGACGACTTCCGCCGGTGCTGCGAGGAGGTGATCGGCGTGTTCGGCGAGCTGATCCCGCTGCAGTATGCCGAGGAGGACCGCGAGCGCGGCTACTTCGTGGGCAAGGACCGCCGCGGCGAGGTGTACCAGGTGCCGCTGATGACGCTGTCGATCGGCGTGGTGACCAACGAGCACCGCTCGTTCGTGCACACGGCGCAGATCAGCGAGCTGGCCACCGAGATGAAGGCCTACGCCAAGACCTTCACCGGCTCGATCTACGTGGTGGACCGCCGCACCGACGCGCCCCGCTTCGAGATGCAGCCGCCTGCCGCCGCCAGCGACCCGCTGGCCATCGTGGCCGCCCGTGACGAGCATCTGCGCGCGGTCGCCGCCGGTGCCTCCGCCGGTCCGGCGGCTGGGCCGTCGACCGAGAGCCCGCCGCTGGCCGAGCCGTCACCGGTGGAGCCGCCGGCCGATGGGGCGGGCTCGGCCGTGCTGGCCGCCCCGGCTGGCGAGCCGGCGCTGGAGCGCTGAGCCCGCGTCGGTTCAATTAAAGCTGTTGGACCATCTCGACCGCATGATCTCGATCGATTGATGCCCTGGATCGCAAAGTTGAATCGGCTACTCGTGTTCTGACGGACCGTTTTCGGATCTCCCGCCGTCCCGCATCTCCCCCCAAAGATCCCGCGACCGATGCGCATCTCCCGTCCCGCGTTCATCCTCGCCTTGGCTCTGGCTCTGGCGCTGCCCTGGCCCGCCCGCGCGCAGGTGACCCGCGCCGGCTTCGTGGCGCAGCCCACGCCGGGCGAGAAGCCGGTGCTGTACCTCCAGCACGCCTTCCAGACGGGGGGCGACGCCACCACGCTGCGGCTGGACGGGTGGGGCGAGCGCTGGGGCGTGGGGGTGGGCGCGGCGCTGCTGCACCCGGGTGGCGGCGCGGGGAGCGGCGCCGGGGTGGACCTGGCGCTGATGCGGAGCCTGCGGCGGCAGCACGTGGCGGCGGAGGGGTTTGGAATCCAGGCGCAGGCCGGCGTGTCGGCCGGTAGCCGCGGAGGGGAGTGGACCGTGGAGGTGCCGGCGCTGGCGGGGTTGCTGTGGTCGCTGCCGGTGCCGGCGTCGTTCGGCCACGTGCAGACGCACCTGTGGGTGGACGCGGGGCCGCGGCTGCGCGCCGCGGACGGGGTGCGCAACGTGGGCGTGGGCGGCGGGGCCGGCGTGCGCGCCTACGGCCAGGACGGCGCGCTGCGCGGCTGGGGCGCGCAGGCGCACGCGGGGCTGCTGCACATCGCGGGCGACACGGAGCACGCGATCGAGGTGGGGGTGAGCCGCGTGCTGGTACCCTTCAGGAGGTGACGCGTGGACGAATACGTGAGCGTTGCGCTGCCCACCCTGGCGGCCGGCACGGCGATCGACTGCAGCTGCCCCACGGCCGCGGTCGACGCCGCGTTCGCCGGGGTGTTTTCCGCACCGGCGGCGTTCCAGGCGGTGGTGGGCCCGGCGCACTTCCAGCCCAAGCGCCACAAGCGCTACCTCGAAGACACGCTGATCGACCTGAACAGCTCCGACAACCACCTGCAGGGGGTGCAGCGCGCCGGCGACTACCTGCTGGTGACGGGCGCCGACTGGACGGAGGGGCGCGCGCACCTGTTCGTGGTCCGCGCCAAGCGCGACGCGAACGGGGTTCCCACCGGCGGCGAGCTGGTGCGCGTGGCGTGCATCGACGAACAGCGGGCGCACCCGGGCGGCTGCCAGCGCCTGGGCAGCCTGCTGGTGGTGCCGGTGGAGGGGAAGGGGGTCGACTCGTGCGCGAAGTTCTTCGACGTGTCGAACCCCGCGGCGCCGTCGCTGGTGGGCGGAGCCAGCACCATCGCGCGCGCCGGCCGCGCCCACGCGGGCGCGGCGGCGATCACCTGCCTGCCGGGCGGGCGCTTCCTGGCGGGCGTGTGGTGGGACGAGGGGGCCGGGAAGAAGGCGGCGATGCTCGACCTGTACCTGTCGGCGGGCAAGGACGTGCGCCAGGGCTTCTCCACCCAGCCGTTCGCGCTCGACTTCGGCAAGCGGCTGGGCGTGGCGGTGGCGTACCAGTCGATCGCGTTCCTGTGCCCCGAGCGGCAGGCGGCGCCCGGCGGCGGCGTGAGCGTGTGGATGGTGGGCCTGCGCAACACCAAGCAGAGCACCTCCAACTACTTCAAGGGCGACGACGTGGCCGACCTGTTCCGGCTGACCATCCCCGACCTCGCCACCTGGGGGCCGGCCGCGAACGTCGACATCGTGGCGAAGGGGAGCCGCACCTTCAAGTTCGGCCGCAGGGACGGCAACTTCTCGGCGGCGGCGGGGGTGGACGTGGAGCCCGGCGGCCGCATCGCCGTCTACGCGGCGCACCACTGGCGCGACGACCGGCTGCTGCGGTTCAGCTTTTCGCGCTCCGGCGGCTAGGGCCGGGCGCCTGCGTCGTCCACCCGGAAGCATCGCGACGGGTGCGGGCGCGGTCGGGAACGGTGCGGGAGCACATTGCGGCGGGACGGGTCCGTCTCGGCCCGGCCCGAGTTGGAATCCAGCGCGTGCGGGTGGCGCGCGGGGCGGGCGGCGCGTAGCTTAGCCGGCCCTGTCCCCACGCCGGCACATCGTCTTTTCCGGAAGCACACGGATCGTTCATGAACGTTCAGTGCACGAGCTGCAAGACCGTTTTCCGCGTGGATCCTCGCAAGGTGCCCGCGGGTGGGGTGCGCGCGCGCTGCTCCATCTGCCGCGCCGTATTCGAGGTTTCCGTATCGGCCGACGGCACGGCGCCGGCCGCGAGCCCGGCGGCCCCGGCTCCGACGACGGCCTCCGCTGCCGCGTCTGCCGCTGCGGCTTCGACGCCCGCGCCGGTGAGCGCGCCTGCGCCTGTAGCCGCGTCGGCGCCCGCAGCACCGGCCGCGCCTGCACGCGCGGAGGCTCCGGCATCGCCTCCTGCCGCGCGGCCTGCGGCTTCACCTGCTCCGTCTGCGCCCGCCCCATCGGCTCCCGCTCCGTCCGCACCTGCGGCGCCGGCGCGTGCGCCGTCGCCGTTCGGCGCGTCGGACCCGGCGAGCAAGGCGCGGCGGCTGGCGCGAGCGCTGGTGAGCGACATCGTGACGTACTTCCCCGACCGGCGCGACAAGGCGCTGACCGCGGGAACGCTGCGCCGCGAGTTCACCGAGGAGATCAAGAAGAGCTGGGAGGAGTACGTGGGGCAGGTGGGGCAGGAGATGGCCAAGACCACGCCCTACTTCCGCGAGGCGCTGAACGACATCCTGGCGAAGGGGCAGCAGGTGTTCTAGGCGCGGCGCGTTGGCGGGGAGGCCGGACGACGGTGGGGCTCGTCGGCGTGCGAGTGCCGCGCCGCGACGGAGGGAGCAGCGGGCTCGCTCCGTTCAGACAGGCACCCGATCCGACGCCACTGACGCACTTCTTCGCACTCTCCGCCCCGTTGCTGCGGCCTTCGGGACCGGGTAATATTCTTGTGGTGTATCACACGGGGCCGTTCCTGGCGGACGGCCCTTGTTCGTTGCTGTCACCCCGACGCTGAACCGTCACAACCGGACTGGACCCATGTCGATCGCCGAGATCCGCTCGATCCTGGATACGAACCGCGAAAGGCTCGCCGAGCTGAGGGGGTTTCTTTGACCTCGACAGCAAAGAAGAGCGCGTAAAGCAGCTCGAAGCGCGGATGGCCGACCCCGGCTTCTGGAACGACCAGAACGCCGCGCGCGAGGTGATCGACGACGCCAACAAGCTCAAGGCGTGGTCGGACCCGTGGAACGAGCTGAACGCCAAGGCCGTGTCGCTGGGCGAGATGCTGGAGCTGCTCGAGGGCGAGGACGACCCCGAGATGCTGGCCGAGGTGGAGCGCGACGCCCAGTCGATCGGCCCGGCGATGGCCGACCTCGAGCTGCGCATGATGCTGCAGGGCCCCGACGACGGCCGCGCCGCGCTGGTGACCATCCACCCCGGCGCCGGCGGCACCGAGAGCCAGGACTGGGCCGAGATGCTGGCGCGCATGTACCAGCGCTGGGCCGACCGCCACGGCTTCAGCGTGGAGCTGCTCGACTGGCAGGAAGGCGAGGAGGCGGGGATCAAGGACGCCACGCTGGAGATCACCGGCCAGTACGCCTACGGCTACCTCAAGGCCGAGCGCGGCGTGCACCGGCTGGTGCGCATCAGCCCCTTCGACAGCGCGGCTCGGCGGCACACGTCGTTCGCGTCGGTGTTCGTGTACCCGGTGGTGGACGACACCATCAACATCGAGATCCGCCCCGAAGACGTGGAGATGGACGTGTACCGCGCCTCGGGCGCGGGCGGCCAGCACGTGAACAAGACGTCGTCGGCCGTGCGCCTGCGCCACCTCCCCAGCGGCATCGTGGTGGCCTGCCAGCAGGAGCGCAGCCAGCACAAGAACCGCGCGACGGCGATGAAGATGCTGAAGGCGGCGCTCTACCAGCGCGCGCTGGAGGAGCAGGCCGAGGAGAAGTCGAAGCTGGAGAACACCAAGACCGACATCGCCTTCGGCAGCCAGATCCGCTCGTACGTGTTCCAGCCGTACACGATGGTGAACGACCACCGCACCGAGCTCAAGATCCCCGACGTGCAGAAGGTGATGGACGGCGACGTGGACCCGTTCATCCAGGCGTACCTGCGGGAGTTCGGGGCCACACAGACCCAGTAGAAAGTGCCCAGTGCCAGGTGCCCAGGGCCCAGGAACGGCGCCCGCACCTGGGGACTGGGCACTGGGCACTCGGCCCTTCGAGCCCGACGAGATGAAGCAGACCAACCGATGACGGATACAGAGGCACCAGTGACGGAGCAGAGCCAGGGCGCCGAGGGGATGGCGGACGAGCGGGTGGTGGCCGACCGCGTGGCCAAGCTCGACCGGCTGCGCGAGCGCGGCATCGAGCCGTTCGCCTATCGCTACGAGCCCACGCACGGCGCGGCCGACGCGCTCTTCGTCTTCCAGGACTGGGAAGAGGCGAAGGACGCGGACGCCGATCCCGAGTCGGCCGCGGAGGGGCCGGGCGAGGTGATCCGCCTGGCCGGGCGGCTGGTGAGCAAGCGCAAGATGGGGAAGAGCACCTTCGCCAACCTGGCCGACCGCACGGGGAAGATCCAGCTCTTCTTTCGCGTAAACGATCTCCCCGACAGCTACGACCTGCTGGGGATGCTCGACCTGGGTGACTGGGTGGGCGCCGAGGGGACGCTGTTCCGCACCAAGACGGGAGAGGTGAGCCTGCGCGTGGCCTCGTTCACGCTGCTGGCCAAGTCGCTGCGCCCGCTGCCGCTGGGCAAGGAAGAGATCGACCCGGAGACCGGCGAGCGCCGCGTGTACTCGGGCTTCACCGACGTGCAGCAGCGCTACCGCCAGCGCTACGCCGACCTCGCCGTCAATCCGGAGGTTCGCGCGGTGTTCGTGATGCGTGCGCGGATCGTCACGGCGCTGCGGCGCTTCCTGGACGAGCGCGGCTTCGTGGAGGTGGAGACGCCGATCCTGCAGGCGATCTACGGCGGCGCCGCGGCGCGCCCGTTCGTCACGCACCACAACACGCTGGGCACCGACCTGTTCCTGCGCATCGCCGACGAGCTGTTCCTCAAGCGGCTGATCGTGGGCGGGATGGAGCGCGTGTACGAGATCTCCAAGGACTTCCGCAACGAGGGGATCGACCGCTTCCACAACCCCGAGTTCACCATGCTCGAGTTCTACGCCGCCTACCTCGACTACGAGGCGGTGATGGAGCTCACGGAAGAGATGCTGGCCTACGTGGTCCGCGAAGTTCTGGGCGACCGGCCGATCACCTTCATGGGCAACGACATCTCCTTCGCGCCCCCGTTCCGCCGGCTCACCATGTACGACGCGCTGCGCGAGGTGGGCGGCGTGGACGTAGCGGCGCTGTCGGAGGAGGAGATGCGCGAGGCGGCGATCGGCGCCGGCGTGGACCGCGCCGAGGCGGCGAAGATGGGGCGGGGGAAGCTGATCGACGAGCTGTTCGGCGAGCTGGTGGAGCCCAGGCTGATCCAGCCCACCTTCATCACCGACTACCCGCGGGAGATGAGCCCGCTGGCCAAGCCCAAGCGCGGCAACCCCGAGCTGACGGAGCGCTTCGAGCTGATCGTCAACGGCAAGGAGCTGTGCAACGCCTACAGCGAGCTGAACGACCCCATCGACCAGCGGGGCCGCTTCGAGGCGCAGCTCAAGCTGCGCGAGGCGGGCGACGACGAGGCGCAGCAGCTGGACGAAGACTACCTGCGCGCGCTGGAGTACGGGATGCCGCCCACCGGCGGGTTCGGGATGGGCATCGACCGCCTGTGCATGATCCTGTGCGGGCAGCCGTCGGTGCGCGACGTGATCCTGTTTCCCACGCTGCGGCCGGAGGAGCGTTGAACGGGCTCGGGGGACAGGGAACAGGGGACAGGGGACAGCAAGCCGGGTCCCGGTGCGAGGGCGGCCTGCCCGGCGCGTCCGCCCTCTCCGTCCCTGCGGCCGCCGACGGCGATCGCTCCCGGCGTAACCCGGCGGTAATCCGCGAGCCGGAACAGTTGCGGCGCAACAGGTTACAGCCTGCCATGCGATCCATGCCCGGCAGGCTGTCCCCTGTCCCCTGTCCCCTGTCCCCTCGTCCCGAAACCCGGAGCCCGCGATGAGCCTCGAATGGTTCATCGGCCGGCGCTACCTGGCATCGCGGCGAGGCACGCGCTTCCTGTCGCTCATCACCCTGATCGCCATCGGCGGCGTGACGGTGGGGGTGATGGCGCTGATCGTGGTGACGGCGGTGATGACGGGGCTGCAGGAAGACCTGCGCGACAAGATCCTGGGCGTCAACCCGCACATCTGGGTGATGACCTATGGCGAGAGCATGCGCATGGACGATTGGCCGCCCGTGCTGGAGAAGGTGCGCAAGGTGAACGGCGTGGCGGCCGCGGGGCCGTTCATCCACACCGAGGTGGCCATCCGCAACCGCGCCGCCTACACCGAGGGCGCCATCCTGCGCGGCATCGACCCGTACCAGCCGGGGCCGTCGGTCACCGGCATCGGCTCCACGCTGCGCGCGCACGACATGCTGCCGGCGCGCACCCGCTCGGGGCTGCCGCCGATCGCCATGGGTGAGGGGCTGGCCGGCCGCGCCAGCCTGCTGCCGGGCGACACGGTGATCGTGATCTCGCTGCAGAACGTGAACGTGACCGCGGTGGGCGGGCTGATGCCGGCGATCCGCAAGTACGAGGTGACGGGCACCTTCCGCACCGGGATGTACGAGTACGACAACAAGTTCATGTACACCACCATCCCCGCCGCGCAGGAGCTGACGGGGATGGGGCGCGCGGTGTCGGGGATCGAGGTGCGCGTGCCCGACCCGGCGAAGGCCACCGAGGTCGGCGAGCGGATCGTGGACCGGCTGGGGCTGCCGTACCGGACGGACGACTGGAAGACGATGAACCAGGCGCTCTTCTCGGCGCTCAAGCTCGAGAAGCTGGCGATGTCGCTCATCCTCCTCCTGATCGTGATCGTGGCGGCGTTCAACATCGTCAGCACGCTGGTGATGGTGGTGACCGACAAGACGCGCGAGATCGGCATCCTCAAGAGCATGGGGCTCACCTCGCGGCGGGTGCTGCGCATCTTCATGATCCAGGGGCTGGTGATCGGCCTGGTCGGCTCGCTGGCGGGCGGCGCGGGCGGGCTGCTGCTCAACTACGTGATCGACCGCTACCACCTGATCCGCATCCCGGGCGAGATCTACTTCGTGAACCATCTCCCCGTGCGCAGCGACCCGATGGACGTGGTCACCATCCTCCTGGCCACGGTGCTGATCTCGTTCGTGGCCACCATCTACCCGGCGCTGCAGGCCGCGCGGCTCACCCCGGTGGAGGCGATCCGCCATGAGTAGCGCGGCCCCGCGCCCCCGCGACCCGGCGGACGAGACGGGCGTGACCGCGTCCACCGTCTCCGCGTCCCCGTCGACGGAGTCGGAAGCGGAGACGGGGATGGGCGACGCGGTGCCGGCGACGCCCGCGTCTCCGCCGCCTGCCGTGTCGACGGACGTGCGCGGCGCCACCTGGGCGATGGGCGACGCGGCGCTGTCGGCGCGCGGCGTGCGGAAGCTGTACGTGGGCGGCGATGGGCGCACGCTCACCGTGCTCGACGAGGTGGACCTGGACGTGGGCCGCGGCGAGGCCGTGTCGGTGATCGGCCGCAGCGGCTCGGGGAAGTCCACCCTCCTCCAGGTGCTCGGCGGGCTCGACCTGCCCAACGCCGGCGAGGTGCGCGTGGGCGGCCGCAAGCTGGGCTCGCTGAACGAGGACGAGGCCGCGAGGGTACGAAGCACCACCATCGGCTTCGTCTTCCAGTTCCACCACCTCCTGCGCGAGTTCACGGCGCTGGAGAACGTGATGATGCCGCAGCTGATCGCCGGCACGGCGCAGAAGGCCGCCCGCGAGCGCGCCCGCGAGCTGCTGGCGAACGTGGGGCTCGAGTCGCGGCTCACGCACAAGCCGTCGCAGCTTTCGGGCGGCGAGCAGCAGCGCGTGGCCGTGGCCCGGGCGCTGGCCAACCGGCCGCTGGTGCTGCTGGCCGACGAGCCGAGTGGAAACCTGGACCCCGAGACCGCCGAGGCGCTGCACGAGCTGTTCTTCCAGGTGTGCCGGGAAGAGGGCGCGGCGCTCGTGCTGGTGACGCACGACCTTGCCCTGGCCGCGCGCGCGGGACGGGTGCTGCGGCTGCACGCCGGGCGCCTGGTACCCGCGCACGAGAGCGCCGAAACCGGGCTGCTGGAATGAAGGAACCACCCATGGCTACGCTGTGCGACCGCTGCGCGAAGAACGAGGCCTCGATCCACTTCACGCAGATCCAGAACAACGAGGCCACCACCCGCCACCTGTGCGAGGGGTGCGCGGCCGCGCTGGGGCTGGACCCCGGCACCGGGAGCCCGGCCCCGCTGGCCGACTTCCTGGCCCAGATGGGCAAGCCCATGGCGGCCGAGCAGGGCGGCGGCCCCGGCACCTGCCCCACCTGCGGCCTCACCCTGGCCGACTTCAAGCGTACCGGCCGCCTGGGCTGCGCGCGCTGCTGGAGCGTGTTCGAGCCCTCGCTCAAGGGGCTGCTGCGGAAGCTCCATGGCGGCACCCAGCACGTGGGCAAGGTCTACCTCCCGCCCGACCCGACGGAGATGGACCGCACGGCGCGCGTGGTGTCGCTGCGCCGCTCGCTGCAGCGCGCGGTGGACGAGGAAGACTTCGAGCGCGCGGCGGGGCTGCGCGACCAGATCCGCCGGCTGGAGGTGCAGCCCTGATGGCCAGGAACCTTCTCCCGGGCGACCCCGAGGCGGGGCTGGAGTGGCTCGACGCCGCCGGCCCGCACAGCGACATCGTGCTGTCCACGCGCATCCGCCTCGCGCGCAACCTGCAGGGCTTCAAGTTCGGCCCGCGCGCCGACGCGGGCGACCGCGCCGAGGTGCTGCGGCTTGCCCGCGGCGCGGCGGAGCAGACGGGCGAGCTGCAGGGCGCCGAGGCGCTGGTGATCCCCAAGCTGGAGCCCGCCGCCCGGCAGCTGCTGCTGGAGCGCCACCTGGTGAGCCGCGAGCTGGTGGGGGCCGACGGCACCACGCCCAACTCCGACGCCGCGCTCCTGCTTGGCCCGGGGCGCCCGGTGAGCGTGATGGTGAACGAGGAAGACCACCTGCGCCTCCAGTCGCTGGTGGGCGGCTTCCGCCTGAGGGACGCCTGGCGGGCCATCGAGCGGCTGGACGACGAGATGGGCACCCGGCTCCCCTACGCCTTCCACACCGAGTTCGGCTACCTCACCTCGTGTCCCACCAACGTCGGGACGGGGCTGAGAGCGTCCGTGCTGATGCACCTCCCCGGGCTGGTGCTCACGCAGGAGATCGGCAAGGTGCTGCAGGGGATCAGCCAGGTGGGGCTCACCTTCCGCGGCCTCTACGGCGAAGGGTCGGAGGTGGTGGGCAACTTCTTCCAGATCTCCAACCAGACCACGCTGGGGAAGACGGAGGAAGACCTGATCGACCACCTGCAGCGCATCGTGCAGCAGGTGGTGCAGTACGAGACGCAGGCGCGGCAGGTGCTGCTGCGCGACGCGCGCACCGTGATCGAGGACAAGGTGTGGCGGGCCTACGGCCTGCTGCGCCACGCCCGCAGCACGGGCTTCGAGGAGGTGATGAACCTCCTCTCGGGCGTGCGGCTGGGCGTGGGGCTGGAGCTGATCCGCGGGGTGCGCGTGTACACGCTCAACCGCATCATGATCTTCGCTCAGGCCGCCCACCTGGAGCTGGTGGACGGCGACGGCCAGGACGCTGACGTGACGCGCGCCGCCTACGTCCGCCAGGCGCTGGCCGAAGAGCCCGTCGAATCGGCATGACCCGCCGCCCGCGTCTGTCGTCGTGGTCTAGCAGATCCGCGTGAACCGTCGCGGCGGCAGGACCTGCTGAAGTGTCACACGGAGGCACAGAGGCACAGAGAAAACCCGCAGTTCTCTGCGTCTCTGTGCCTCTGTGTGAGAAGCAGTTCAGCCGGACCTAGTAGAAGCGGGTGTACCCCGCAGGCAGCTCCATCACGAGGCGATGCGTAGCCGCGAGACGCGCGGGGGACGGCGGGCGGCGCGCGGGAGAAACACCTGGCGAGCCCCGCTGCCGGAATTCGGCGCGCGGGTCCTCCAATGTCTCACGGGGGTGACGGACCCCACGCCGAAGATGTGGGTATCATCCCGACACCCGGTCGCCCTCCTGTCGCAGGGCGGCTCGCGTGGCGAGCGGCGCGGCCGGCAGGCGCCGGGCAGCGAACCAGTCGAATCGGCATGACCGTCGCGGGGCGATGGGCCCCCACGCCGGGTTTCTCAAAAAATCCTACTTCGCCGCTGCAGGCTAAGCGGTTGGCATTGAATGGCATGGATCGGGAGCGCCCGGAATGATTCCGGCAACGGCCCGCCCTGTGCAGAGTTTCGCGCGCGAGCGCAGGCAACAGACCATCACTCCGCGGGTCCGGAGGCCGTCGAGCAATGAACTACAATTTTACCGATCGCGTGCGTAAGGTGCTGGCGATGGCCCGCGAAGAGGCCATCCGCCTGCAGCACGACTACGTGGGGACCGAGCACATCCTCCTGGGGCTGATCCGCGAAGGCGAGGGCGTGGCCGCCGCGGTGCTCAACAACCTCGCCGTCGACCTGGAGCAGGTGCAGGAGAAGGTCGAGGAGAGCGTGCGCCGCGGGAAGGCCACCATCGCCCTGGGCGAGCTTCCCTATACCTCGCGCGCCAAGAAGGTGCTCGAGTTCGCCATGGCCGAGGCGCGCGAGCTGAACCACAGCTACGTGGGCACCGAGCACCTGCTGCTGGGCCTCCTCCGCGAGGAGAAGGGGATCGCGGCCGAGGTGCTGGGGCAGCTGGGCGTGAGCCTGGAAGATGCCCGCCGCGAGACGCTGAAGCTGCTCGGCAGCGAGCCCAGCGCCGCGCCGCAGGCCTCGTCGGGCGCCATCGGCGGCGGCTCCTCCGGCACGCCCAAGGGCGAGAAGAAGAGCAAGACGCCGGCGCTCGACCACTTCTGCCGCGACCTGACCGAGCTGGCCCGCCAGGGCGAGCTCGACCCCACCATCGGCCGCGCGGAAGAGATCGAGCGGGTGATGGAGATCCTGTCGCGGCGCAAGAAGAACAACCCCGTGCTGATCGGCGAGCCGGGCGTGGGCAAGACCGCCATCGTGGAGGGCCTCGCCCAGCTGATCGCCGAGAGCAAGTGCCCCGAGAGCCTGCGCGACCACCGCGTGCTCGCGCTGGACATGGCCGCCGTCATCGCCGGCACCAAGTACCGCGGCCAGTTCGAGGAGCGGCTCAAGGCGGTGATGAACGAGATCAGCCAGAACAAGAACATCATCCTGTTCATCGACGAGCTGCACACGCTGGTGGGCGCCGGCGCGGCCGAGGGCGCCATCGACGCCAGCAACATGCTCAAGCCCGCGCTGGCGCGCGGCGAGCTGCAGTGCGTGGGCGCATCGACGCTGAACGAGTACCGCAAGTACATCGAGAAGGACGGCGCCCTGGAGCGTCGCTTCCAGACCGTGGCCGTCGACCCGCCGTCCATCGAGGAGGCGATCGAGATCGTCAAGGGGCTGCGCAGCCACTACGAGGACCACCACCGCGTGACCATCACCGACTTGGTGATCGAGAGCGCCGTGAAGCTGTCGGAGCGCTACATCACCGACCGGTTCCTCCCCGACAAGGCGATCGACGTGATCGACGAGGCGGGCGCGCGCGCCCGGCTGGCCACGCAGGTGCCGCCGGCCGACGTCAACGACCTCAAGCAGGAGATGGAGAAGGTCGGGCAGAAGAAGGACGAGGCGATCCGCGACCAGGACTTCGAGCGCGCCGCCGAGCTGCGAGACCACGAGCGCGAGCTGCAGCGCCGCATCCAGGAGCGCGAGAAGGCCTGGGAGGAGGAGCGCCGCACCAACCGGCCCACGCTGGGCGAGGAGGAGATCGCCTTCATCGTGAGCCGCTGGACGGGGATCCCGGTGACGCGGCTCAAGCAGGCCGAGAGCGCGCGCCTGGTGAACATGGAGGCCGAGGTCCACAAGCGCGTGGTGGGGCAGGACCGGGCGATCGAGGCGATCAGCAAGGCGATCCGCCGCAGCCGCGCCGGGCTCAAGGACCCGCGCCGGCCGATCGGCTCGTTCATCTTCGCCGGGCCCACGGGCGTGGGGAAGACGGAGCTGGCGCGCGCGCTGGCCGAGTTCCTCTTCGCCGACCGCAACGCGCTCATCCGCGTGGACATGAGCGAGTACATGGAGAAGTTCTCGGTGTCGCGGCTCATCGGCGCGCCTCCGGGGTACGTGGGCTACGAGGACAGCGGGACGCTGACCAAGGCCGTGCGGCGCAAGCCGTACTCGGTGGTGCTGCTGGACGAGATCGAGAAGGCGCACCCCGACGTGTTCAACATCCTCCTCCAGGTTCTGGACGAGGGCCACCTGACCGACAACTACGGCCGGGTGATCGACTTCAAGAACACGGTCATCATCATGACCTCCAACCTGGGCGCCCGCGACATCGGCAAGGGCAAGGGGCTGGGCTTCCACACGACCGACGGGAAGAGCCAGTTCGACCGGATGGAGGAGAAGGTCAAGGAGGAGATCGAGCGCGCGTTCAACCCCGAGTTCCTGAACCGGCTGGACGACTCGATCATCTTCCACCCGCTGACCCGCGAGCAGATCGGGCAGATCATCCACAACCTCCTTGCCGACGTGGAGACGCGGCTCAAGGAGGAGGAGATCGGCATCAAGCTCTCGGACGAGGCGATCGACTTCCTGATCGAGAACGGCTACGACGAGAAGTTCGGCGCCCGGCCGATCCGCCGCGCCATCCAGCGCTACCTGGAGGATCCGCTCTCGGAGAAGATCCTGCTGGCCGAGTACGCGCCGGGCGACGAGATCGAGGTGACGGTCGGCGAAGAGGGCCAGGGGCTGGCTTTCCGCGTCCTGTCGAAGGAACAGTCCACCACCACGACCACCTAGACGGGTAGAGCAGTGCACCGCTTCCTTGAACGGGGAGGGGCCGCCACGGCGGCCCTCCTCACTTTCAGCCTCGCCGCGCTCGCGGCGCCCCGCGCGCTCCACGCCCAGGACACCCCCGCCCCCGCCGCCACCCCGCAGCAGCAGGGGCTGGTGGTGGACTCGGTGGAGGTGCGCGGCAACCAGCGCGTGGCGGCCGCCGCGGTGCGCTCCACCGCCGGCATCCTCCCGCGCAGCACCGTGACGGCGGTGCAGGTGCAGGCCGCCATCCGCCGCCTGATGGCCAGCCAGGCCTACCAGACCGCCGACGTGCTGGTGCGCGAGACCGCGCCGGGCCACGGGATCGTGACGCTGCAGGTGGCGGAGCGGCCCTACGTGGCGCAGGTGGAGTTCCGGGGCCTCAAGAGCCTGAGCGGCACCGCCGTGCGCGACAGCGCGAAGCTGCGCGAGGGGGCGCCGCTCAACCCGCAGCGGGTGCTCGACGTGGAGACGCGCATCCGCGACGAGCTGGCGAAGAAGGGGCTGCAGCTGATCTCGGTGGACACCTCGCTGGTGCCGCTGGCCAACCCGGCCGACGGCTACCGCCTGGTGTTCAACGTGCGCGAGGGTTCGCGGCTGAACCTGGCGGCGATCGACTTCCAGGGGAACCGCGCCTTCAGCGACGAGGAGCTGACCGGGGCGATGAAGACCAAGCCCGAGGGCTTCTGGTGGTTCCGCTCGGGGAAGTTCGACCGCGAGGCGTTCGAGACCGACCTGCGCCAGAGCCTGCCGGCGTTCTACGGAGACCGCGGCTACATCGACTTCGCGGTCCTCGGCGACACCCTGGTGGTCGACCCGGCCACCGGCAACGCGCGCCTGGTGGTGGACGTGAGCGAGGGCCCGCGCTACCGCCTGGGCGAGTTCAACATCCAGGGCGCCTCCCACTTCCCGCACGAGGCGCTGGAGCGGCTCTTCCTGGAGCAGCACCACTCGGTGCTGGGGCTGCCGGTGGGCGGCACCTCGCAGCGCCTCGCGGGCGAGGTGTTCGACCGCGGCGCGCTGGACGCGGCCGCCACCCAGATCCAGCAGCAGTACCGCAACGAGGGGTACCTGTACGCGCAGGTGGAGCCGGCCATCGAGCGGGTTCCGGCCGCCAACGGCGGCGAGCCCACGGTCAACGCCACCATCGCGGTGAGCGAGCGCCAGCCGTTCTACGTGCGCCACATCGTGTTCGAGGGGAACACCACCACGCACGAGCAGGTGCTGCGCGACCGCATGTTCCTGGTGCCGGGCGACGTGTACGACGAGAACCGGCTGCTGCAGAGCTACCAGGCGCTCAACGGGCTCAGCTTCTTCGAGACGCCGATGCCCACCCCCGACATCCAGCCCAACCCCGACTCGGGGGTGGTGGACATCGTGTTCCGGGTGAAGGAGAAGCAGACCGGCAACATCAACTTCGGCACGGTGATCGGCGGCGGCTACGCGGGGCGCGGCGGCGGCGTGAGCGGCTTCCTCGGCTACCAGCAGCCCAACCTGTTCGGCCAGGGGAAGAACGCCAGCCTGCGCGCCGAGTACGGCTACGGACGCAGCACCTTCGAGGCGAGCTACACCGACCCGGCCATCGCCGGGAGCCGCAACTCGGGTTCGATCTCGCTGTTCCGGACGGGCGACCGCTTCGTGACCACCAACAACGGGCGGCGCACCCGCACCGGCGGCAGCCTGCAGTTCGGCTTCCCGGTGCCGGGGTGGTACCGCACGCGGGCGTTCGTGGGCTACTCGCTGAGCCGCACGCGCTACAGCGCCTTCGACGACCCCTGCGGCACCGGCAGCAACAACGTGTTCTGCCTTCCGCCCGCCACGGCCAGCACGGTCAGCCTGTCGCTCGGGCGCGATACCCGGAACCACAACCTGTTCCCCACGCAGGGCACCAGCCAGAACATCTCGATCGCGCAGACGGGCGGGGTGATCGGCGGCGACGGCAACTTCCAGAAGCTGCTGGCCGACGCGCAGTGGTGGGTGCCGGCCGGCACCATCGGCTCGGGGCCGCGGCCGATGCGCCTGGCGGTGGGCCTCAGCGTGCGCACCGGAACGGTGTTCGGCAACGTGGAGCGCTTCCCCTTCGAGCGCTTCTTCGTGGGCGGCGTGATGCAGGGCGAGCCGCTGCGCGGCTACGGCGAGTTCACGGTGGGCCCGCGCGGCTACAGCCAGGGGTGCAACAAGAGCCTGGTGCAGGAGTGCCTGGGCGACAGCTTCGTGACGGTGAGCGGCGAGTACGCGCTGCGGGTGAGCGACATGCTCTCGCTGCACGTGTTCGGCGACGCGGGCAACGTGTTCAACGACGTGCAGGAGTTCGACCCCACGCGTCTGTTCCGCGGCGCGGGCGTGGGCGGCACCATCGTCACTCCGTTCCTGGGTGCCATCGGAGTGGACGCCGCGTATGGCTTCGACAAGCCCAACCCGGGCTGGGAGCTTCACTTCAAGCTGGGCACCGGGTTCTAGGCGACCCGCGGGGCCCGCTCCAACCTTTTTGCACGGAGTGACGGATGAAGCGTTCGATGTTTGCGGGGCTGCTGGGTGCGGCCGCGTTCGTGGTGGCGGCCGCGGCGCCGGCCCAGGCGCAGGCGCTCAAGATCGGGTTCGTGAACTCGCAGCGGATCCTGGCCGAGTCGCCGGCGGTGGCGCAGGTGCAGCAGACGCTGCAGGGCGAGATGACGCGCCTGCGCGCGCCGCTCGACAGCATGGAGCAGCGCCTGAACACGGCCAACCAGGCGTTCCAGCAGCAGCAGGCCACGCTGAGCCCGCAAGCGCGCGAGCAGCGCCAGACCGAGCTGCAGACGCAGTACACCGCCTACCAGCAGCGCGGCGCCCAGCTCCAGGAGCAGGCGCAGACGCGCCAGCAGCAGCTGATCGCCCCGGTGATGCAGCAGATCAACGCCACCATCGAGACGGTGCGGCGCGAGGGCGGGTTCACCTTCATCATCGACAGCTCGCAGGGCGGGATCCTGGCGGTGGACCCCACGCTGGATATCACCGACCGCGTGATGCAGCGCCTGCGCGGCGGCGCCCCCGCCCCGGCGGCGCGTCCGTAAGCTTCGCCGGCCGAGAGCGAAGACGGACGGCGTTTGCGCCACGGCGTGAACGGCGGCTAAACTGAAGGCGCCCGCGACCCCGAGAGGGGGTTGCGGGCGCCTTCGGGTGTTGGGGGGTGGGTGGGGGACGGTGGACGGCCATGACGGTGGCGGTGGCGGAGTGGCGATGGCGGGCCGTTGTGTGGAACGTTGCGACTGAAGTCGCGGCTACAACGGCACACAGTCCGCCTTCGCGGACTTCAACCGCGCCGGATCGTGCGTCCCCGGCGGGATGCGGGGGCGGAGGGTTGCGAGGCGGGGAGGTCGGCGGACAGCACCGAGTGCGTGAGGGATGCGCGCCCGGAGGGCCGGGAACGCGGCGGACCGCCGGCATCAGCACCTCGGTCGAACGAACGCGTGGGCGGGCCGCCGTGGGCCCGGCTGCGTTGGGCACGTCGGTATCGTGCCCTACGCAGCGCGCAGCCCGGCCCGGAGCGCAGCGCAGGGACACGCCCGCATCCGCGGTTGCCGTTGGAAATTCCCGAGAAGACGAGACGAATGCCCGAGCTGTCGCTGGCCGAGGTCGCGCGCATCGCCGACGGGGAGGTGGAGGGCGACGCGTCGCTGGTGGTGCGCGGCGTGAAGCCCCTGGACGAGGCCGGCCCCGACGACCTGTCGTTCGTTGCCGAGGCCCGTTACTTCCCGTACATTGCGGCGTCGCAGGCCCGTGCGCTGCTGGTTGCGCGCGGCAGCGACGCGCCGCTGAAGCCGGGCACCCCCGTGGTGCGCGTGGACGACCCGCGCCGCGCCCTGGCCCGCCTCCTCGCGGCGCTGTACCCCGAGCACCGCCCCCCGGCCGGCGTGCACCCCACCGCCGTGCTCGGCGAAGGGGTGCGGATCGCGGCGACGGCGTGGGTCGGCCCCTACGCAGTGATCGGCGACGCGTCGGTGGTGGGCGAGCGGGCGCGGATCGGGGCGCAGGTGGTGATCGGCCGCGACTGCACGGTGGGCCATGACGCGCTGATCCACCCGCACGCCACGCTCTACGACGGCACCCGCGTGGGCGAGCGCGCCATCATCCACAGCGGCGCGCGGCTTGGGGCCGACGGCTTCGGCTACGTGCCCGAGGGCGGCGCGCTGGTGAAGGTGCCGCAGGTGGGGCGCTGCGTGATCGAGGCCGACGTGGAGGTGGGGGCCAACACCACGGTCGACCGCGGCTCCATCGGCGACACGGTGATCGGCGCGGGGAGCAAGATCGACAACCTGGTGCAGATCGGGCACAACTGCCGCCTGGGGCGCAGCGTGATCGTGGTGAGCCAGGCGGGGATCTCGGGCTCCACCCGGGTCGGCGACGGGGCGGTGCTGGGAGGGCAGAGCGGGTTCCAGGGCCACATCACCGTGGGCGCCGGCGCGAAGGTGGGCGCCCAGGCGGGGGTGACGGCCAGCGTGGAGCCGGGGGCCGTGGTGAGCGGCTACCCGGCGCGCCCGCACCGCGAGGCCATGCGCGCCCAGGCGGCGCTCTTCCGCCTTCCCGAGCTGGTGAAGCGGATTCGCGAGATCGAGCGCGCGGTGTTCGGCAAGGACGCCGCGGGCTCTTGACGTTTTCCGAGGCCGTACGCCTCACGACAGGACCGATGGCAACGACTCCCAGACAGAACACCCTGGCCGCCCCCGCCGCGCTGGAAGGCGTGGGGCTGCACACCGGGGCGCCGGTGAAGATGCGCCTCCTCCCCGCCGCGGTGGGCACCGGCGTGGTCTTCCGCCGCGCGGACCTGGACGGCAGCCCCGAGATCCCCGCGCTGGTGAGCCAGGTGAGCAGCACCGACCGCGGCACCATCCTGGGCCACGGCGAGGCCCGCGTGCACACCGTGGAGCACCTGCTGGCCGCCGTGGTGGCGCGGCAGATCGACAACCTGGTGGTGGAGCTGGAGGGCCCCGAGCCCCCCGCCATGGACGGCAGCTCGCAGGAGTTCGACGCCGCGCTGGCGGCCGCCGGGGTGCAGGAGCAGGACGCGCCGGCCAGGTTCATCGTCGTGGACGAGACCTTCTCGGTGGCCAAGGGGACGGCCGAGTACGTGGTGGCCCCCGCGCAGGGGTACCGGGTCTCCACGACCATCGACTTCGACCACCCGGCGGTGGGGCGGCAGTACGCCAGCTTCCGGGTGGACGACGGCTCGTTCGCGCGCGAGATGGCGCCGGCGCGCACCTTCTGCTTCGAGCGCGAGGTGGAGGAGCTGTACTCGCGCGGGCTGGCGCAGGGCGGCTCGGTTCAGAACGCGGTGGTCCTCGGCGACGACGGCGGGATCGTGGGCGGCACCGCGCTGCGCTTTCCCGACGAGTTCGTGCGCCACAAGGCGCTGGACATCGTGGGCGACCTGGCGCTGGTGGGCGCGCGGCTGAGCGCCCACGTGATCGCCGAGAAGCCGGGGCACCCGGGGAACGTGGCGCTGGCGCAGGAGCTGGTGCGGCGCGCCGAGCGGAAGAAGAACACGCGCCCCATGCTGGGGATCGAGCAGATCTTCCAGTATCTCCCGCACCGCTACCCGTTCCTGCTGGTGGACCGGGTGATCGAGTTCGAGGAGCGCAAGCGGATCGTGGGGCTGAAGAACGTGACCATCAACGAGCCGTTCTTCGTGGGGCACTTTCCCGGGCGGCCGGTGATGCCGGGGGTGCTGATCATCGAGGCGATGGCGCAGGTGGGCGGGCTGCTGGTGCTGGAGCAGATGGAGAACCTGGACGAGAAGGTGATCTACTTCATGTCGCTCGACAACGTGAAGTGGCGCCGGCCGGTGATCCCGGGCGACCAGATCCGCTTCGAGGTGGAGATCCTGCAGATCCGCGGCTCCAACTGCCGGATGAAGGGGGTGGGCCGGGTGGACGGGCAGGTGGTGGCCGAGGCCGAGATGATGGCTCGCGTGGTGGACCGCTGAGGTGGAGATGACGATTCCTTCCATGGGTACCGCGACCGACATCCACCCCACGGCGCTGATCGACCCCACGGCCGAGCTGGCGCCGGGCGTGGTGGTGGGGCCGTACTCCATCATCGGCCCCAACGTGAAGGTGGGCGCACGCACGCGCATCGCCGGGCACGTGCTGATCGAGCGCGACACCAGCGTGGGCGAGGAGTGCACCATCAGCCAGGGCGTGATCCTGGGCACCGACCCGCAGGACCTGAAGTACATGGGCGAGCCCACCACGCTGATCGTGGGCGACCGCACCGTGATCCGCGAGTATGCCACGCTGAACCGCGGCACCATCGCCAGCGGCGTGACGCGCGTGGGGAGCGACTGCATGCTGATGGCCTACACCCACGTGGCGCACGACTGCCACCTGGGCAACCACGTGATCCTGTCGAACGCCGTGAACATGGCGGGGCACGTGAGCATCGGCGATTGGGCGATCGTGGGCGGGCTCACCCCCATCCACCAGTTCGTGCGCATCGGGCCGCACGCCTTCGTGGGCGGCGCCACGCGCGTGGCCAAGGACGTGCCGCCCTACGTGAAGGCCGCCGGGAGCCCCATGGAGCTCTACGGCCTGAACTCCGTCGGCCTGCAGCGGCGCGGCTTCCCCGAGGAGGTGCGGCGCGAGCTGAAGCGGGCCTACCGGCTGTTCTTCGCCTCGAACCACAACGTGAAGCAGGCGCTGGAGCGGGCCCGCGAGGAGCTGCGCGCGATCCCCGAGGTGGAGGTGTTTCTCTCCTTCTTCGAGAACAGCGAGCGCGGGGTGCAGGTGTGAAGGGCGTAGGGAACAGGGGACAGGGGACAGGGGACAGCGGGCGGGTTCTTTCGACGCTCCGTCACCCGCGCGTGGTCCCGGCTTTCGCATGGGCCGGTGGACGTGACGCGGGAGGCGGACGTTGAGCGCGACGCGGGTGGGGGTGATCGGCGCCGGGTCGCTGGGGTTCCATCACGCCCGCATCCTGCGCGAAGTGGCGGGGGCGGAGATGTCGGGGATCCATGACGCCAGCCCCGAGCGCGCCGCGGCGGTCTCGGCCGAGCTGGGGGTGCACGCGTTTCCGTCGCTCGAGGCGCTGCTGGCGGCAGTCGACGCGGCCGTCGTGGCCGTGCCGACGACGGCGCATGCGGAGGTGGCGCTGGCGGCGCTGGACGCGGGCGTGCACCTGCTGATCGAGAAGCCGATCGCCGCTTCGGTCGAGGAGGCCGACGCCATCGTGGCGAAGGCGGAGGCGAACGGGCTGGTGGTGGCCACGGGGCACGTGGAGCGCTTCAACGGCGCGCTGCGGGCCTGCGAGCAGTACCTGGAGGATCCGCGTTTCGCCGAGTCGCACCGGCTGGCGCCGTTCGGCCCGCGCGGGACGGACGTAGCCGTGGTGCTCGACCTGATGATCCACGACATCGACCTGCTGCTGGGGCTGGTGCGCCGGCCCGTGGAGTCGGTGGAGGCCGTGGGCGTGGGGGTGCTGACGGGGAACGTGGACATCGCCAACGCGCGGCTCGTCTTCGCCGGCGGCGCGGTGGCCAACATCACCGCCAGCCGCGTGTCGATGGAGCGGATGCGGAAGATCCGCTTCTTCCAGCGCAGCGGCTACATCTCGCTGGACCTGGCCAAGGGGGCGGGCGAGTTCCTGCGGCTGCGCAAGGGCGCGACGATGCCCGAGGGCGACGTCAACCTGCTGTCGCTGATGAACATCGTGGAGCGCATCGAGCTGAAGGGCGACGGCGCCGAGCCGCTGCGCGCCGAGCTCGAGGCGTGGGTGGCCGCCGTGCGCGGCGAGGCGCCGCTGGTGGTGAGCGGCCGCGACGGGCGCGACGCCCTGGCCGTGGCGCTGCGCATCATGGAGAAGATCGAGGACCATGCTTTCTCCGTGGCCGCATCAGCGTAGGCCCGGGCGCTGGGGCACGACGCCGAAGCCGCCGTCGCTGCTGCGCCTGGTCCTCTTCCTGCTCGCCATCCTGTCCGTGATCTACTGGCTGCTCAAGAACACGCAGGCGGGGCGGTGAGCGCCCAGGCGCCGGTGATCTTCGTGGCCGCGGGCGAGGAGTCGGGCGACCTGCACGGCGCGGCGCTCGCCCGGGCGCTGCGCGCGCGCTTCCCCCGCGCGCGGCTGCTGGGGCTGGGCGGGGCGCGGATGAAGGCCGAGGGGGTGGAGCTGATGGCGGAGCTGAACGAGCTCGCCGTCATGGGCTTCGTGGAGGTGATCCGCCACCTGCCGTATTTCATCGACCTGAAGAAGCGGGTCTTCGCCGCGCTGGAGCGCGAGCGGGTCGATCTCGTGGTCCCCATCGACTATCCCGGTTTCAACCTGCGGCTGGCGAAGCACGCCCGCGGCCGCGGGATTCCCGTGCTGTACTACATCGCCCCGCAGGTGTGGGCGTGGCACAAGAGCCGGGTGCGCGACCTGGCCCGGGACGCCGACCGGGTGGCGGTGGTCCTCCCCTTCGAGGAGGCGTTCCTGCGGAGCGCGGGGGTGAACGCCACCTTCGTGGGCCACCCGCTCCTCGACCGGCCGCACCCGGCGCTGCTGCGCGACGTGTGGGCCCGGCGCAACGGGCTGGACCCGCGCCGGCCCATCCTGGCGCTCTTCCCCGGCAGCCGCGCGCAGGAGGTGCGGCGGCACCTGGAGCTGTTCTCGCACGCCGCGGCGCTCGTGGTGGCGAAGAATCCTCAGGCGCAGCCGGTGATCGGCGTGCCGCGGGGGATCGGCCGGGGCGTGTATGCCGGCGCGCTGTGGCCGCTGGTGGAGAGCACCGGCGGGATGCTGCTGCAATACGCCACCGCCGCGCTGGTGAAGAGCGGGACCACCACGCTGGAGGCCGGGATCGCGGGGACGCCGATGGCGGTCGTCTATCGCATGGCGCCGCTCTCCTACGCGCTGGCCCGCCGGGTGGTGAAGGTGCCGCACATCGCGCTGGCCAACCTGATCGCCGAGCGGCGCGTGGCCCCCGAGTTCGTGCAGGACGCCGCCACGCCCGAGGCGCTGGCGGACACGCTGCTGCCGCTGCTGGACGAGCAGTCGCCCCAGCGGCGCGAGATGATCGAGGGCCTGTCGCAGATCCGCGGGCGCTTGGGCGGGCCCGGGGCGTCGACGCGGGTGGCGGAGATCGCGGGGGAGCTACTGGATGCGCAGCGGGACGGGCGATGAACCGCGGGTCATCATCGGGTGATGATGGTGGGATGAGCCGGCGGCTGCGCGGGAGTGCGTGCCTGTCGTGGCATCCGGGTGGCATGATGCGGGATCCGGGTGGGACGATTCAGTTGCTGTCGCGGCTACGTCTACGCGGGAGTGCGTGCCTGTCGCGGCATCCGGGTGGGATGATGTGGCATCCGGGTGGGACGATGCGACTGAAGTCGCGGCTACAAGGGCACGAAGTCCGCCTTCGCGGACTGGAGGGCGGAGGTCCGCGCGGGTCGGCGGGTGTCGGTGCGGCCGCTGGCGGTGGGGCAGGATCGCAGGGATGCGCGGGAGGGCCCGCCGGGGTGTGCGTCCCGGCGGGCTCTTTGCGCGCGATCAACCGCGAGCGGTCAGGGGACGCACGAGGTGGTGCACTGCTCGATGCAACTGTGCTTCGAGATCAGGATGAACGAGGCCTGCGCCAGCTTCGGCTCGGTGGTGAACGTTTCCACGCTCAGCGCCTCGAGGTCCAGCGACAGCTTCTTCATGGCTCGCCTCCCGGGTGGAAGAATGGAGCGCGCCCGCGCTCCCTCGGCGCACGTCCGGTTCGCCCCGGCGCGCGCGATGGCCGGAAGGACCGCATGAATGGTGCGCGCAGGGCCGGCGTGCGGACGGCGTCGTGACCACGCCTGAGCCGAACGAGGCGCCCGTGCCGGCACCCGCCGCGAAGATCCGCCCCAGCGAGCAGGTGACCGAGCTGCACGCGCGTGAGCGGTTCGTCGCGTCGCTCGGGAGCGGGGCGCTGAACGCGCTGATGGCCTCGTGCCGCTACGAGCGCGAGGGGGTGGAGCACTACGACCAGTTCTGGCGCGCGGGTAAGCCGGTCATCTTCACGCTGTGGCACGGGCGGCTGCTGCCGTGCACGCACTTCCACCGGCACAACGGCGTGGTGACGCTGGTGAGCCAGCACCGCGACGGCGAGTACATCACCCGCGTGATCCGGCGGTGGGGGTTCACGGCGGTGCGCGGCTCCTCCACGCGCGGCGGGCTGGACGCGCTGCGCGAGCTGATCCAGCACGTGCGCGCCGGCCGCTCGCTCGCCATCACGCCCGACGGGCCCAAGGGGCCGCGCGAGAAGATGAAGCCCGGCCCCGTGCTGATCGCGCAGCGCACCGGCGCGCCCATCATCCCCGTGGTGTCGGGCGCCAGCCGGGCGTCATACTTCGGGGGATGGGACCGGTTCATGATCCCGCATCCCTTCGCCCGCCTGCGCATTGCGTACGGCGAGCCCGTTTTCGTGCCCCGGCGCGCGGGCGAGGAGGAGATCGCGGCGATCATGGACGACGTGGAGCGGAGGCTGGGTGGGCTGATGGCGCGGGTGGACCGGCCGTGGTGATGTTGGCGCGGGCGACTGCGCTGGGGCCGGCGCCGGGGGAGCTCCGGTGTTGCCTCCGTGCGTGGATGCGGACGGCTGCGCATGCCGCGGCTGGCCCCCTCCCCCCGGCCCCCTCCCCCGCTTCGCGGGAGAGGGGGGGAACTGCAACGGCGACGTCGCGACACTTCTGCGTTTACCCTCTCCCGCGGAGCGGGAGGGGGTTGCGCCCTGAGGCGCGGGGGGAGGGCCCGCGGGGCTCGATACCTGACTCGATGCCGGCCTCCCGATGAGCCTCCACTCCTTCGTCACGCGCTGGTGGGGGGGCGATGCCGGCGCGGCGGGGAAGGCGCTGGACGTGGCGCTGCTGCCGGCGGAGTGGGCGTTCCGCGGGATCGTGGGCGTACGCAACGCGGCGTTCGATCGCGGGGTGCTGTCCTCCGAGTCGGTGGACGTGCCGGTGATCAGCGTGGGGAACATCGGGGTGGGCGGGGCGGGGAAGACGCCGTTCGCGGCGTGGCTCGTCGGCCGGTTGCGGGAGTGGGGGCGCACGCCGGGAATCGCGCTGCGCGGCTATGGCCACGACGAGGTGATCCTCCATCGCGAGCTGAACCCGGGCATCGCCGTGGCGACCGCGGCGCGGCGGGTGGAGGCGGCGCGAGAGCTGGCGGCTGCCGGGTGCGACGTGGTGGTGCTGGACGACGCGTTCCAGCATCGCCGTCTCCGCCGCGACCTGGACATCGTCCTGATCGCCGTGGAGACGTGGGACGGGCGGCCGCGCCTGCTGCCGCGCGGGCCGTGGCGCGAGGGCGTGGCGGCGCTGGGGCGCGCGGACGTGGTGGTGCTCACGCGCAAGTCCGCATCCGCCGAGCGGGCGCGCGAGGTGGAGGCCGAGGTGGCACGGGCGGTGCCGGGGAAGCCGGTCGCCCTTTGCCACCTGGCGGCGGACCGGCTGGTGCGGCTGCACGGGGGCCAGGCGGCGCCGCTTTCGTCCATCGCCGGGCGCGGGGTGGTCGCCGTGGCCGGGCTGGGGATGCCGCGGCCGTTCTTCGACGCGCTGCGGCAGGCGGGGGCCACGGTGGACGAGGCGGCGTTTCCCGATCATCATCCCTTCACCGCGGCCGACGCGTTGCGCATCGTTTCGCGCGCCATGGGGCGGCCGGTCATCATCACCCACAAGGATGCCGTGAAGCTGCGCACCCTCTTTTCTCCATCTCCCGAGGTGTTCGTGCTGGAACAGGCGGTGCGGCTCGAGGCCGGGCTCGACGCGCTGGACGCGGCGCTGCGGCGCGCGCTGCAGGGCGGGCGCCCGTGAAACAGGCCGACGTGGTGGTGGTGGGGAGCGGGATCGCGGGGCTCTTCTTCGCCCTCAAGGTGTCGCGCTATGGCTCTGTCGCCCTCGTGACCAAGAAGAGCCGGCCGGAATCGTCCACCAACTGGGCGCAGGGGGGGATCGCGGCGGCGTTCGGGCACGACGATTCGCCCGAGCTGCACAAGGAGGACACGCTGGTGGCCGGTGCCGGCCTGTGCCACCCCGACGCGGTGGACGCGCTGGTGCGCGAGGGGCCCGAGCGGGTGCGCGAGCTGATCGCGCTGGGGGTGGATTTCAGCGAGCAGGACGACGGCGAGCTGTCGTTGGGGCGCGAGGGCGGGCACTCGCGCCGGCGCATCGTGCGCGCGGCCGACCTCACCGGGCGCGAGATCGAGCGCGGGCTGCTGGCGGCGGTCGCACATGCCCCCAACATCACCATCTACGAGAACACCGCCGCGGTGGACCTGCTCATGGCCACCGACCCGGGAACGCTGGGCGAGCGCTGCTGCGGGGTGCTGGTGCTGGACGCGGAGAGCGGCGACGCGGTGCCGCTCCTGGCGCGCGCGGTGATGCTGGCCACGGGCGGATGCGGCCAGGTGTACCGCCACACCACCAACCCGTCCATCGCCACCGGCGACGGGGTGGCGATGGCGTACCGGGCGGGGGCCAAGGTGGCGAACATGGAGTTCATCCAGTTCCACCCGACCGCGCTCTATCCCGCCCGCGAGAAGACCTTCCTGATCAGCGAGGCCGTGCGCGGCGAGGGCGCGGTGCTGCGCCGGCGTGACGGCACGGCGTTCATGGACGCCTACCACCCGCTCGCCTCGCTGGCCCCGCGCGACGTGGTGGCGCGCGCCATCGACGCCGAGATGAAGCGCACCGGCGACGCGTTCGTGCTGCTCGACTGCTCGGCGATCGCCCCGGACGAGATCCGCGAGCGCTTCCCCAACATCCTGAGCGTGACGGCCGAGCGGGGCACCGACATGCTGCGCGAGCCGATCCCCGTGGTCCCCGCCGCGCACTACCTGTGCGGCGGCGTGCTCACCGACACGCACGGGCGCTCGTCTGTTCCCGGCCTCTACGCGGCGGGCGAGACGGCGTGCACCGGCGTGCACGGCGCCAACCGCCTCGCCTCCAACTCGCTGCTCGAGGCGATCGTCTTCGCCCACCGCGCCGCCGAGCGCATCGGCCCGCAGCTTTCCGTCACGCGGATGCTGGAGCCGGAGCTGCCGCCGCACGGCGCGGGGGACGAGGGGCCCAGCGGGGAGGCGATCGACGCCGAGCGCGAGGGGGTTCGCGGGCTGATGTGGGACCTGGTGGGCATCGTCCGCAATGACGAGCGGCTGGCGGACGCCGACCTGCGGCTTCGCGCCGTGAGCGAGCGCGTGAACGGCTGGTGGGCGTCGACCCGGCCGAATCCCGAGCTGGTGGAGCTACGTAACGTGGTGCAGACGGCGCTGCTGATCGTGCGCTGCGCCCTGCTGCGCAAGGAGAGCCGCGGCCTGCAGTTCACGGCGGACTATCCCTACCGCGACAACGAGCACTGGCTGCGCGACACGATCGTGGTGCGGTGAGCGGCTGGACCGCCGCCAGCGGAGCCGGCGCTTCCGCGCATCATGACCTCACGCTTTTCAGGGACGTACTCGTAGCGCGGACCCCAACTCCGTTCCCATCCATCGACCGGGCACATCCATGCGGATCATCCGACCGCTCGCTCTTGCCGTCGTACTGGCTTGGCCTGCGGCCATGCCGGCGCAGAGCGTCACCGTCGAGGGCGGCAACGTCTACTACCGCGCTTCCGGCCAGTCGACGCCGCGTCGGGTCACGTCGTCAGGGCACGACCGCGACGCCAGCCTGTCGCCCGACGGACGGACGATCGCCTTCGTCCGCGGCACGCCCGGCGATTCGGTGCAGACGGCGCTGGGGCCCGACGAGGCCACGTCGGTGTGGGTGGTGCGCACCGACGGGAGCGGCGCGCGCATGCTGGTGCGCGGCCGGGCTGCGGGCGAGCCGGAACGCGCGCTGGCACTGATGTCGTCGCCGCAGTTCTCGCCCGACGGGAAGCGGCTCTACTTCCTGAGCGTGGCGTGGGTCACGTCGGGGGCGGTGCACGCGGTGGACGTGGCGTCGGGCGAGGAGCGGTTCGTGCTGCCGGGGCTGAGCGTGGAGGTGGTCCCTCGCGGCCACTATGCCGGACACTTGCTGGTCACGCAGCACCGCTACTTCATCATCGGCGGCTCATACGACTGGGTTTGGCTGTTCACGCCCGACGGCAGGGAGGTGGGGCCCATCGGCGAGAGCGACGCGGCGGTCGCAACGTTCCGGGAAGACTTCGAGGACGACGGCCCCTGAACGCTGGCCCCGCCGACCCTGCGTTCACGCGGTAGCCATGCGGTTCGCGGGCGAGGAGGTCGCCCGGGTGGCGGCTCGACGCCGTTGCACGCGCCTCTGCCACGGCGTCCTCCTATCTCCACCTCCTTCTCAGCGGCCTTGGCTGGTGCGGGCATGACCACGTTGACGATCGACGGGCGCGAGCACCCTTTGCGCGACCTGTGGAATCCGGAGATGAGCCTGAGCAGCGCGCGCGACGGCCGCCAGGCGGCGACTTACGTGCTGGTCGTGGACCGGGACACGGTCCTGTCTTCCCTCTCCGCCGCGTACGATCAATACGTCCGGGAGATGATGGAGGACGACCAGCTCACTGGCGATCCAGATGCCCTGGGACGCATGGGTTACCCGCCGCTGGACGTGGTGCTCGACGAACCGGAGCTTCTCTCGGACGTGGTGGGCGGCTACGGGCTGAGCGCCGAGCTGTTCGCCGCCGTCCTCCCCGCGGCGTCTGGACCGATGCCGGGCACGTGGGCAACCGACACGGTGGACATGGTTCACTTCGACGGCGAACGTGTCGTTCTCCAAGGCACCTGCTACGCCTTCTGATCGCCTCGCCTCTCGATCGGTGCAGGCTGATCAACACCCCTCGGCACATCTCCCAATCCTGATGAACCCAAGCTCTTCACCCGATCCAGGAACGACCTGGATCGCGAACGCAGAGGCGTGGACGCGGGCGGTGCGTGAAAGCCGGATCGAGAGCCGGCGCGTGGCCACCAACTCGGCCATCGTCGAGGCCGTCCGTGAGCGTGCTCCCCGGCGCGCGTTGGACGTGGGCTGCGGCGAGGGCTGGCTGGTGCGGGCGCTGGCCGAGGGCGGCGCCGACGTCGTGGGCGTGGACGGGTCCGCTCCGCTGATCGAGGCCGCACAGTCGGTCGGGAGCGGCGTCTTCCACGTGCGGTCGTACGCCGAGATCGTCGCCGATCCCGAGTGGCTGGGCACGGGGTTCGACGCGGTGATCTTCAACTTCGCACTGCTGGACGAAGAGGTGGGCCCGGTGCTGAGCGCGGTTCGCCGGTGCCTCGCGCCTTCGGGCGCGCTCTTCATCCAGACCGTGCACCCGTGGGCCGTGCGCGGCGATGCGCCGTACCGCGACGCATGGCGCGTGGAGACCTTCTCCGGCTTCGACCTGCCGTTCCCCGAGCCGATGCCGTGGTACTACCGAACGCTGGAATCGTGGGTCTCTCGCTTGACGGAGAGCGGTTACCGGATCACGGACGTGCGCGAGCCGCGGCACCCCGAATCCGGCGAGCCGCTGTCCCTGCTGTTCATCTGCACACCCTCGGTCTGACACCCCGCCGCGAGGGGTGGGCGCATCGAGCCGACAGGCCGTGTCCGCATCCGCCGCTGACGGGCGTTCTCGAGCAGCGGCAGGAATGACGCCGGTCGCCCGGTTCCTCTCACCCATCGCACGATGTCCCACCGGATGTCCGTCCTCGCGCTCGCTCTCGCGCTGCTGGCGGGGTGCGCACCGGCCGCAGCGCCTGCGCCGCGCGAGGTTCTTCTCGCGGAGGACTTCAACGGCGAGAACGATGGCCGCTACGCGCTCAACTACACGGATTTCGCCCAGTGGACGGTGACCGCCGGGAGCGTGGACCTGGTCGGCACGCCGCCGTTGGACGATTTCATGCCCAGGGCACAGAAGATGGCCGTGGATCTGGACGGCACCAGCAATGCCGCGGGAACGCTGCGCTCCAGGGCGCGGTTCGACCTGGCGCCGGGCACGTACCGGCTCACCTTCAAGCTGGCTGGCACACCCCGCCCCAACCAGCTGCCCAACACCGTGATCGTGTCGGCGGGCAGCGCGTTCCGCGAGACGATCACCCTGCGGAGCTACGCGCGGCTGAAACCCTTCACGCGCACCTTCCGCGTGCGGTCGCGCGAGAGGGCGAGCCTGTCGTTCGAGCACCTGGGCGGCGACGACTACGGCATCTTCATCGACGACATCCGGCTGGAACGGCTCTGATCGATTGCGTCGGCGCCTCGCGCAGAGCGCCGGTCGCCATCATCCTTCTTCGTCCCCGCTCGAACCAACGCCGCTCAACCGGCGATTTGGCTCACGCTTCGTCCGCATCCAGCCCGCGCCCGCGCCACTCCGGCAGCAGCAGCGCCCCCACGATCGCCAGGCCGAAGAACGCGGCGAAGGTGCCGAAGACCGCCTGGGGCCCGCCCGCGGCGAGCAGCGGCGGCACCGAGAGGGGGGCGAGGATCGACGCGATGCGGCCGAACCCCGCCGCCCAGCCGGCGCCCGTGGCACGCACGGCGGTGGGGTACACCTCGGGGGTGGCGGCGTAGACGGCGCCCCACGCGCCCAGGTTGAAGAACGAGAGGAGGCACCCGGCCACCAGCACGCTCGCGTCGGACCCCGCCCGTGCGAAGAGGAGCGCCGCGCCCGCCGAGCCGGCCAGGAACACCGCCAGCGTGGGCCGCCGCCCCCACCGCTCGATCAGCCACGCCGACACGGCGTAGCCGGGGATCTGCGCGAAGGTCATGTAGAGGGTGAAGTGAAACGACTTCGCCAGCGTGAACCCGCGCTGCACCAGCAGCCCGGGAAGCCAGATGAAGGCGCCGTAGTAGGCGAAGTTGATCCCGAACCACACCAGCCACAGCGCCGCCGTCCGCCGCGCCAGCGCGCGGCTCCACAGCTGGCCCAGCCCCACCCTCGCCGTTCTCTCCACCATCGCTGGCGCCGCGGCTGACGCGGCCGGAACCGCCGCGGCTGGCGGCGCCACGCCGGCCGCCGCCTCGAAGCGGCGCACCACCGCCTCGGCCTCGGCGCCGCGGCCGCGGCTCTCCAGGAAGCGCACCGACTCGGGGAGCGCGCGGCGCACCACGCCCGAGTAGAGCGCGGGGAGCGCGCCCGCGGCAAACGCCCATCGCCACCCGTTCGCCGAGATCGGCACCACGAAGGTGCCGATGAGCGCCGCCAGAATCCACCCCGCCGCCCAGAACGCCTCCAGCAGCACCACGATGCGCCCGCGGATGCGGACCGGCGCGAACTCGCTCACCAGCGTGGACGCCACCGGCAGCTCGGCCCCCAGCCCGAAGCCGATCAGGAAGCGGAAGGCCAGCAGCGACCCCACCGACCACGACAGCGCCGCCGCGCCCGTCGCCACGCCGTAGACCAGCAGCGTGCCGGCGAACACCGCGCGCCGCCCCAGCCGGTCGGCCGCGCTGCCGCCCAGCGACGCCCCCAGCGCCATCCCGATGAACCCCACCGAGCCGATCCACGCCACGGTGCCGCCCGACAGGTGCCACTGCGGCGCCAGCGCGGCCATGACGAACGAGATCAGCCCCACGTCCATCGCGTCCATCGCCCACCCGGCGCCCGCCACCAGCAGCAGCCGCCGGTGCAGCGGGGTGAACGGAAGGTAGTCGAGGCGTTCGGCGCGGCTGGCTGCGGGCATCCGGCTCCGGGGGGCGAGGGGCTGGTAGAGATTCACGGACGGACGGAGACATCGACAAAATGTCATCCTTAGCGGCGCCGCTGGACGGAACCTTCGTCAACGATGATGCGCGGCGGCGCCCGGAGGATCTGTGGCCTACGTCCGCACGAACGGCCGCCTCCCGCTCGACCGCAGCTTACGGATCCCTGTCGCCGCCGAGTTCCGTGTGGACGCGGCATCGGCGTGGCGGCTCCTCGAGATGACGATCACCCGCTCTCCCTCACGGGATGTCTGGCCGTTGAAGTCCGCGAAGGCGGACTGCGTGCCGTCGTAGCGGCGAGTTTACTCGCATATCGGGATTATCAGGATTGCCGGGATCTCGGGATCTCGGGATCTCGGGACCTCGGGACCTCGGGACCTCGGGACCTCGGGATCTCGGGATCTCGGGATCTCGGGATCTCGGGATTCTCGGGATTCTCGGGATTCTCGGGATCTCTCGCAGCGGTCCGCGGTCGACGAGGTTCGCAGATGGATGCAACCCGAGATCTCGCACGTCCTCGAATCTGCGGCCCAGGGTAGCTCGCGTCCAATCGGCCCGCCGGCCGGAGCCGCTGAACACCGTGGGAGCTCTTGCGCGCCAGACTCGCCGCTCCAACCGTTGTACGGCGAGCACCATCCTTCCCACCCTGGAATACCGATGATCAGACATGCAGTGATCGTGGCCGTGCTCCTCTGTGCCTGCACGCGTGGGGTGGGAGCGACCCGGGCGGGAGAGGCCGCTCCGCCGGCTGCGCAACCGCCCGCGGCGAGCGGCGAGCCCCCCATGTTCGTCACCCGGCACGCTGGTTCCGGCGCCGCCGATACGGCGCAGATTCTCATGGTTGGGCCCCTGACTTCCACGGCCGGGTGGACGGCGTTCATGGTGAGCTACCAGACCAGCGTCGACATCGACGATCGTGCCGCCCTGGGCGCGCAGTCGGATTCGGTGCTCGCGCGGTTGCGGGCCATGGTGGCGGAACGCCCGGACACGACCGTGGTCATGTCGGCGCAAAGGCCAGCGGATGCAATGGGCCGGACCAGCGGCTTTCGCTTCGTGTATCGCAAGCTCCCGGATGGATCATGGGAGCGATTGCATTGATCCCGCTCGCGGCCGGCGTCCGCCCGGCCTGGTGAACCGATGCCAACCGCGCGATACCGCATCCGGCTGATGTTCGAGTGGGGCGGCGGGAGCCTGTGGTGCGGCAACGACGCGGCGCGGGCGCGCTTCGATGTCGGACCGATCGAGGAACGCCTTCCCCTGTCGCCCCGAACGCTCGAACGCCTGGAGAAGTTGAGCCGCTGGCACGACCGGTCGCTGAACCGGGAGTATCCGCCCGACCCGGGCCCCTGGACGGCGGACGAGGCGGCGCGCTTCCACGGAGCTACCGAGGAGATGCGCGCTGCGATCCAGGCCGAGCTGGGCCCGGACTTCGACGTGGTGTACGAGCCGTAACCATCCCACGCACCTGCCCGCGGCCGGATACGGACAAGCGGAGCGGGGGGAGACGAGAACACGGGCGCCCCGTGCCCTCCGTCGCGGGGCAGCGGATCGCGCAACCTGATGCAATGCTTGGGTATAGGGAGTGATTGTCACGGCCCTTGCATTCATCTCCGGCAGTACGACGCGGTCGCGGGCGTGTCCGACGGCGAAGCTTCGAGCCCGGCCTCGAGGTGACGGTCTCGCGGCCGTTCGCCGCGTTCGCAGGTGTCCGAGTTTCTCCGTTTCTCCCCGAGGCACGAGATGACAGAAGCAGCAGTCGTCCAGACGCACGCGACCGGACGGGCCGCGGGCGAGGAGCTGGCGGCGTCGATCACCGAAAAGCTCGGCGGCGCGCAGCCCGATGCGCTGATCGTCTTCGCCTCGCCCGGGCAGGACCACGCGGCGCTGCTGCAGGCGCTGCAGGCGGGGTGCGGACCCAGGGTGATGGTGGGGTGCTCGTCGGCCGGCGAGTTCACCAGCGAAGCCGCGGGGACGGGGATGACGGCGGCGGTGGCGCTGCGCGCGCCCGAGATGGCGTTCACCGCCAGCCTGGGCCGCGGGCTGCGCGAAGACCGCGAGGGCGTGGCCGGGCGCATCGTGGAAGGCTTCCAGGGCCTCGCGGGCGCGGGCTACCGCTACCGTTCGGCGCTGGTGCTGACCGACGCGCTGGCGGGGTTCGCCGACGAGCTGGTGGAGCGGCTCACGCTGCTCACCGGCGGCATCTACCGCTTCTTCGGCGGCGGCGCGGGCGACGACGCGCGCTTTCAGCACACCGTGGTGTTCTGCGGCACCGAGGTGGCGGGCGACGCGGCCGTGGCGCTGGAGATCCTGTCCAACAAGCCGGTGGGGATCGGCGTGCGCCACGGGTGGAACCCCAGCCCCGACCGGATGCGCGTGACCGCGTCGGAGGGGATGCGGCTGGGGAGCCTGAACGCCGTACCCGCCGTGGAGGTGTTCGACGCCCACGCCCTGGCCACGGGCCAGGCCTTCGACCACGACGAGCCCGTCCCCTTCTTCCTGCACAACGTGCTGGGCGTGGAATCGGCCGACGGCTACCGCCTGCGCGTGCCGCTGGCGGTGGAGGACGACGGCAGCATCGCCTGCGCCGCCGACGTGGCGGCGGGCTCCACCGCGTGCATCATGGCCACCACCCCCGCCGACGCGGCCGACGCCGCCGCGTGGGCCACCCGCTCGGCGCTGGAGCAGATGGAGGGGAACGAGCCGGGGGTGGCGTTCCTGTTCGACTGCGTGGCCACGCGCCTGAGGCTGGGGGAGGCGTTCGGAACCGAGCTGGCCGCGGTGCAGGAGGCGCTGGGGCCGGTGCCCTTCGCCGGGTTCAACACCTACGGCCAGATCGCGCAGGCCGAGGGCCAGTTCAGCGGGTTCCACAACTGCACCGCCGTGGTCGTGGTACTGCCGCGGTAGCGGGCGGTGAGCAGCGAAGCGCCCACGGCCCACCTCCCGGCGCGGAGCCCTGCCGCCGGCGACGCAGGCGGCGAGGGCGAGATCCTGGCCCGGGTCGGCGCCTTCGCGGCGCGCGCCGACCGGGCGGCCGCCGCCGCCGAGCTGGCGTGCACGCTGAGCGGCGACGAGCTGCTGCTCTTCTCGCGCGACCCCGAGCTGGGGCTGTTCCTCCCCGCGCCCGGGCTGCGCCAGACGCTGCGCGGCGCCGGCGAGTGGCGCGCCTTCGTGGAGCGCTGCGCCCGCGAGGGCGAGGCGTCGGGAACGCTGCCGGGCGCCGACGGGGCTCCGCTGCGGGCGGCCGGCTGCGGGGCCCAGGGCGTGGTGGCGGTGCTGACCGGCGCCGGCGCCCGCGCCCGCAGGCTCGCCGAGCTGCGGCCGGTGCTCCCGCTGCTGGGCGCTCTGTTCGACACCGAGCGCCGCGAGGACGCGGCCGAGCTCCGCGCGCGCGCCGCCGGCGAGTCGGCGGCGCGCGCCAAGGTGCTCACCGCGACGCTGCAGCAGGTGCGGGAGCGCCTGGAAGAGGCGCTGACCGAGGCCGGGCTCGCGCGCAACGAGGCGCGCGACCGCGCCGAGCACGCCGAGGGGCTGGCGGTGGAGCTGCAGACACAGGCCGAGCAGCTCCAGGACCAGGCCGCCGAGCTGGAGATGCTGAACGCCGAGCTCTCCCTCAGCACCGAAGAGGCGGAGCGCGCGCGCGACGCCGCCGACGCGGCGAACCGGTCCAAGAGCGAGTTCCTGGCCAACATGAGCCACGAGCTGCGCACCCCCATCAACGCCATCCTGGGCTACGGCGAGCTGCTCGACATGGAGCTGGCGGGCCCCGTGACCCCCGAGCAGCGCGCGCAGCTCGACCGCATCCGCTCCAGCAGCCGGCACCTGCTCACCCTGATCAACGACATCCTCGACCTGTCCAAGGTGGAGGCGGGGCAGATGGTGGTGCAGCACGTGCCTTCGCGCATCCACGTGGAGGTGCTGGAAGCGGTGTCGGTGGTGGGCGGCCAGTACGGCGAGCGTGGCGTGGAGCTGGTGAACGAGTGCCAGGGCGGCGACGGGCGCTACGTGGGCGACCCCGACCGGGTGCGGCAGGTGCTGCTCAACCTGCTCTCCAACGCGGGCAAGTTCACCGAGCCCGGCGGCCGGGTGGTGGTGCGCTGCGGCACCACCACGCACCCCGACCCCGGCGCGCACCTGTACGGCACGTCGACGTGGACCTTCGCGCGCGTGGAGGACACCGGCATCGGGATCGGGCCGGACGACGCCGCGCGCGTTTTCCAGCCGTTCGTGCAGGCGGAGGAGGGGCGCACGCGCACCCAGGGCGGCACCGGGCTGGGCCTCACCATCAGCCGCCAGCTCGCCCGGCTGATGGGCGGCGACCTGACGCTGCGCAGCGAGCCCGGCCAGGGCTCGTGCTTCACCCTCTGGCTCCCGGCCGACGCGGTGGTGCAGGGCGCGCTGGACGAAGGCATCCGCGTGCCGAAGCTGTAGGCCGGCATCGGCCGGGTCGCAGCGGGCCCGGCAGCGGCCGCCTCCCGTTCACCCCTCACGGAACGCGTTGCGGGGTGCGGAGATGCGGACGCGTCATCCTCCTCCTCGACGCGTATCGCCCCGGCGCCGCGATGGCCGGCCGCTCCGCGCGCACACACGTCGCCGGACCCGCGGAGCCCGCTGCTACGGGTAAACCCGTTGACAGCGGCGAAGCACGTGATTAGTCTACGGGTGAGCCCGTAATATGCCCCCGAGATTGGCGTCACCATGGCAGACGAAGCGAAGCTGACCGACCGCGAGCTGGACGTGATGAGCATCCTCTGGCGCGCGGGGTCGGGGACGGTGGCGGAGGTGCGCAAGCTGCTGGACGACCGGCTTGCGTACACCACCGTGCTGTGGGCGCTGCAGACGCTGGAGGAGAAGGGGCACGCGCGGCACGAGAAGGAGGGCCGCGCCTACCGCTACTATCCCGTCTCGGGGCAGGACACCGCCGGCGGCAGCGCGCTCGACCGGCTGGTGGAGAAGGTGTTCCACGGCTCGGCGGCGATGCTGCTGGCGCAGCTGGTGAGCGAGCGCAGCCTGCCGCCCGAGGAGCTGAAGCGGATGCGCGAGCTGCTGGACCGGCGCCTGGCCGGGATGGAGGACGAATGAGCGCGCGCTGGCTGATCGGCGCGCTCGCCGCCGGGCTGCTGCTGGCCGCCGCGGCGGTGCCGGCCGAGCGCGTGGCCGGCTGGTTCCGCCTGCCGCGCCGGTGGATCTGGGCGGCGGCGATGGCGGGTTCGCTCCTCGTCCCCATCGTCGCCCTGCTCGCCCCCGGCGCGCTGCCCCGCCTGCCGATCCCGATCGCACGCAACGCCGCGCTCCGGCCGCAGCCCGTCGCCACGATGGACGGCGAGCCCACCGCCGTACCCGAGGCGCCGGTGCCGTGGCGGCTGCCGGGGGCGTTCGCCGCGCTCTGGCTGGCCGCGTCGCTGGGCACGCTGGGCACCTTCGCGTGGGCCGCGCGGCGCGTGCGGCGGGCGTGCGGGCCGTGCATCCCGCGCCGCGTGCACGGCCAGCGCGTGCTGCTGGCCGAGCGCGTGGGCCCTGCCGTAGTCGGATTGCTGGACCCGCAGATCGTCCTCCCCCGCTGGGTGCTGGAGGTGCCGGACGACGAGCTGCGGCTGATCGTGCGGCACGAGCGCGAGCACGTGGCTGCGGGTGACCACTGGCTGCTGGCCTTCGCGACTCTGGCGGTGGCGCTGCTGCCGTGGAGCCCGGCGCTCTGGTGGCAGCACCGCCGCCTGCGGCTGGCGGTGGAGACCGACTGCGACGCGCGCGTGCTGGCCCGCGGCGCCACCCCGCGGCACTACGGGCGGATGCTGCTGGAGATGGCCGCGCGCCCCTTGCCCGCCGCCTCGCCCGCGCTGGCGTGGGGCGGCCATCCCTCACAACTCGAACGGAGGATCCACGCGATGACCACCCCACCTCCCCGCTACCGCCTGCTCCGCGCGCTCCCCCTGGCCTGCGTGGCCGCCGCGGTTGCGGCGGCGGCCTGCAGCGTGGCGGCAGACCGGCCCGCCCCATCCGCCGCCGACGTGTCCACCCGCACCGAGCGGTGGCAGGGGAAGACCGTCACCACCACCGAGCGGCCCGACGGCTCCACCCAGGTCACCATGACCGACCCGCGGGTGGCGTTCACGGGCTTCGTGTGGAACGTGGAGCCCATCACGGTGGAGGCCGGCCAGCCGCTCCCCCGGCGCACGCAGCGTTACCCCGTGGTCGCGCGGGTGATCGCCGGCTCCAACGCCGAGCGCGCGGGGCTGATGGTGGGCGACGTGATCGTGCGCTCCAACGGCCGCGACGCGCGCGAGCTTCCGCTCCTCCCCCAGCGCCGCCCCGGCGCCGCGTACACCCTGCGCATCCGCCGCGGCGGCGAGGAGCACGACGTCCACCTGGTGCTGGGCCCCGTAGGCGGCGGCGCGGCGCAGGGCGCGCGCTAGGGGAGGGGCGGCCTGCCGCGGGATTTCTGGCCCGCGAAATACGGGAAATCCCGTATTTTCTCCCAGGACTCATGCCCCGCTGGAAACGACCGCACCCCTCGTCCTTTCGGGCGAGGGGTGCGGTGTTCCTGCGGATGCGGGGAAAGCGTCAGGCCGCGGCGCCCACGGGCTGCAGCGCGGCGAGCGCGGCTTCCAGCCGCTGCAGCATCCGCGGGATCTCGGCGCGGCTCACGGCGCCCACGCTCAGGCGGAACCAGCCGGTCTCTTCCTTCAGCCCGAACGCCTGGAAGGGGACCACGGCCACGCCGGCCGCCTCCAGCAGGTACAGGCGGATGTCGCCGTTGGTCGCCAGCGTCTTGCCGTCGGGGGTGGTGGCGCCGTGCAGCTCGAAGCGGGCGCTCAGGTAGATGGCGCCCATCGGCATCACCGCCTGCACCGGGAAGCCGCGCTCCCCCAGCCCCAGGATCCCCTCGTAGAGCGCCTCCAGCCGCTCGTACACCTCGGCCAGCATCGTCTGGTGATACGCCTCGATGGCGGCGCGGTCGGCGAGGAGGCTGGCGACGGCGATCTGCTCGGCGCGCGGGGCCCAGGCGCCCACGTGCCCCACCAGGCTGGCCATCCGCCGGGTGATGTCGGCCGGGGCCACCGTCCACCCCACGCGCACACCGGTGCTGGCGAAGCTCTTGGAGATGCCGTCCACGAACACCGTGTAGTCGGCCATCGCGGGGCGCAGCGACACCGGGTTCACGTGCCTCGTCTGCCCGAAGGTGAGCATCCAGTAGACCGAGTCGTAGAGCACGTACAGCGGGCGTTCGCCGGGGCCGCGGCGGGCGTTTTCCTCCAGCACCAGGTCGCAGATGTCGGCCAGCGCCTCGGCCGTGAACGCCGTGCCCGTGGGGTTGAGCGGCGAGTTGAGCACCAGCAGCCGCGCGCCGCGCACCGCGCCCTCCAGCGCCGCCCGGGTGGGCAGGAACGCGTCGGCGGCCTCGGTCACGATGGGCACGCCGCGCGCGCCGGTGAGGTGCACGTAGTGGTTGTTGTTCCAGCTGGGCACGGGGTAGACCACCGCGTCGCCGGGGTCCACCAGGGCGGCATAGGTGGCGTAGAGCCCGGGGCGGCTGCCGCCGGTGATCAGGATCGACTCCACGCCGTACTTCAGCCCCAGCCACTGCTCGTAGAACGCCTGCACCGCCTGCCGCAGCGCCAGCACGCCGTCGCTGGGCGGATAGTTGGTCTCGCCGGCCTGCAGCGCCGCCACGATGCCATCCACCAGCGCCCCGGGCGCGGGAAACTCGCGCGGGTCGAAGTCGCCCACGGTGAGGTTGCATACCTCCGCGCCCTGCGCCAGCATGGCGCGCACGTCGGCGGCGATGCGCAGGATCTCCGACCCGATCAGCCCATCGGCCATCGTTGATACGCGCGGATCCGGCATCGATTCCTCACAACGTGCGTGGTTTGGGGACGGCGTTCGCTGCGCGGGAAGATACCCGCGCGCGGGCGTCCGGCAAGGCGGGGGCGCTTCCCCCGTCCTTCTCGTCGGACGGTCCGGAAGACAGACTGGGGCGTACGACGTCACGCTTGCCATCCATCCTCCACGGTCCGAGCTTGGCGTGGGCAAACTTCTTTCCACGCGGGAGCTCGGTCGACCCGATGAAAGTGATCGTCGCGGCAGTGGGGCGGGCGCGGGGGCCGGCCGCGGAGCTGATCGCCGAGTACGAGGCGCGCGCCAAGCGCTACTTCCCGCTCGAGGTGGCCGAGGTGAAGGAAGAAGCCTTCCGCCGCCCCGGCGACGCCGCGCGCGTGCGCGACGAGGAGGGGAAGCGGCTGCTGGCGCGCGTGCCCGCGGGTGTGGAGCTCGTGGCGCTGCACGAGGGCGGCAAGTCGTGGACGTCGCAGCAGCTGGCCGACTGGCTGGCCGAGCTGGCGGTGCGGGGAAGCCCCGGCGCGGCGTTCGTGGTGGGCGGCGCCTACGGCCTGGCCGACGAGGTGCTGCGGCGCGCGCGGCACCAGCTCGCCCTGGGCGCCTTCACGCTGCCGCACGAGCTGGCGCGGCTGATCCTGGCCGAGCAGCTCTACCGCGCCGGCACCATCCAGCGCGGCGAGCCGTACCACAAGGGGCGGGATTGAACCCGAATCTGCCGAATGGACCGTGCGTCTCAGGTCAGAGATGTCACCAGGATGCCAGGACCCTCCGAGTGAGAGACGAGCCAACTGCATGAACGCGGAGCAGCGGAGAGCACGGAGGAAACGGAGGATTCCCGTGCGCGCCTCCGCTCCCTCCGCGTTTCTCCGCTGCTCCGCGTTCACGCAGTTGACGGCTCAGAGGCATGGCGGGATCCTCCCGCGAACGCACGAACGTCGAAAGAATCGGTAGACCCCGCGGCCCCCTCATCCGAACCGCGCGACGAGGTCCCGGGCCGCGGCGGGCCACGAGGGGAAGTCGAAGCGGAAGCCGGCGTCCAGCAGCCGGGCAGGGACGACGCGGCGGCTCTTGAGGAGGAGCTCGGTGTCGGTGCGGTGGAGGGCCGCGGCGATCTCCAGCATCCAGCGCGCCCCCGGCAGGCCGATGGGCACGCCGGCCGCGGCGCGCAGGGCGCGCATGAAGTCGCGCTGCGGGAGGGGCTCCGGCGCGGCAAGGTTCACGGCGCCCTCCACGTCGTCGCGGTCGATCAGCCACAGGGCGGCGCGCGCGAGGTCCCGGTCGTGGATCCACGACACGTACTGCGCCCCGCCCGCGATCGCGCCCCCCAGCCCCAGGCGCGTGAGACGGTGCAGGATCGCGAACGTTCCGCCCTGTTGCGGGGCCATCACGATGGCCATCCGCATCGCCACCCGCCGCGTGCCCGGCGTGCTCGCCGCGGCGAGCTCGCGCTCCCATGCCTCCGCGATCTCGATGCTGTAGCGCCAGTAGCCGGGCGCGTCGGGCTCGTGGCCGCCGATGATCCCCGTCGCCTCGTCGTTGGGCGCGTCGAAGCGGTGCGCGTAGATCGTGGCGGTGCTCGCCTGCAGCCACACCCGCGGCGGCCGCGACGCCGTTTCGACGGCCTGTGCGACCGCGCGCGTGGAGTCGATGCGCGACGCCAGCATCTCGGTGAGGTTCGCCTTGTGGTAGCGGCAGTTCACGCTGCGGCCGGCGAGGTTGACCACCACGTCGGCGCCGTCCACCTCGCCGGCCCACGCGCCGAGGGTCCGGCCGTCCCAGGCGACCGTGCCCGGCTCGCCCGCGCCGCCGCGGCTGAGCACCACGACCTGGTCGCCGCGGCCCCGAAAGGCCTCCACCAGCACCCGGCCCACCTGTCCCGACCCACCCGCGACCACGATCTTCATCCAACCACCTCCGGCTTGCGTCCACCAACGGGCCTTTTATAATATATATGAACATGTTTAGTGAAAATGACGACGGCCGTCAAGGCCCCGCACCCGGCGCGTCTCCGCCGCGTGGGCGGGGCCGGCCGCGAGGGGCCACGCCGCAGGGCGAAGAGATGCGGCGCACGCTTTACCGCGTCGCCACCGGGCTCTTCGCGGCGCGGGGCTACGAGGAGACCACGCTGCGCGAGATCGCGGCCGAGGCGGGCGTGAGCCCGGGGCTGCTGTACCGCTACTTCCCCAGCAAGCGAGCGGTGGTCCTGGCGCTGTACGACGAGCTTTCGCGCGAGTTCGAGGAGCGGGCCCGGCACCTTCCCGCCGGCCGCTGGCGCGACCGCTTCGCTTTCGCGCTGGATGCCAGCCTGGGCGTGCTGCGGCCACATCGCGGCACGCTCGTCGCCCTCGTGCCGACGCTGGTGGGCGGGCGTGACGAGGGCCTGTTCGCGCCGGCCACCGCGGCCGCCCGCGATCGCGTTCAGGGCGCGTTCGTCGCGGCCGTGGCCGGCGCCACCGACGCGCCCCGCGGCGCCGACGCACAGGCGCTGGGGCGCGCCCTCGACCTCGCGCACCTGGCCGTGCTGCTATTCTGGCTGCTCGACCGCAGCGCCGGCCAGCGTGCCACGGCGGGCGTGGTGGCCGTGATCCGGCGCGTGCTCCCGGCCTTCGCCGCCGCCTTCCGCCTGCGCGTGGTCCGCGCCTTCGTGCGCGATCTCGACGCGCTCGCGCGGGAGGCGTTCTACGGGGGGCCCGCGGCGGAGTGACGCTGCGGCGGCGCCGCTGGCATGGCGGAGAAGCCGCGCCGTCGCTCGCACCCCCCGCCGTAGGGACGGATGCACGTGACCTCGCCCTCCTCCGCGCGGGCATGCGGAGAAGCGAAAGGAGCGTGAGCCCCGGGGCCCACGCTCCTTTTTCACGCCTTCGCGCCGCGGCTCAGCAGGGCGAGTTGTTGGCCGTCTCACAGGTGTACGCGGCGGTGGCGATGCAGCCGGGGCCGGTGCAGTACTTGGACGCGTAGCATCCCGCCTCGGCCGTGTGGCCGCAGCCGTAGAGCTGCGTGACGGCTTCCATCCCATGCACCCGCCCGGCCGTCTTCTCCACGGCGAACGTGGTGACTTCGAGGGCGTCGAGCGTGAGCTTCAGCTTTTCCACGGGACTGTCTCCGGGTCGAGAGGGGCTGATTTCGTTTGGGGACCCAAGGCTAACACGATCGGTCGGCAAAGAGTAGGGGGTGCGTGGGTCCGCGTCTCGCCCGCGACGGAGCAGTCGTTCGCGATTGCAGATTCGGCCGCGAGGTCCGAAATTGGTTCAGTGATGTACGGATTTGTCGAGGACGATTGCCGGCGGAGCCCCACGGGGTGTAACCTGTCGCCGTGAACTCTGCCGCGGCGCGGGACTCCGAGTCGCTTCGAGAAGCGGTTTGGCGATGAGTCGCTGGAGACTTTGTGAAAGCCGAACGCGCGCGGGCCTGCGTTGCCCAGCGCGAACCGATCGAGCTTGGACGCCGCCGCGTGGTGCAGACCCGCGAGCTGCTGGAGGGGGGACGGGTGGCGGAAGAGGATCGTGAGCTTGGAGCAGGGCAGGAGGGCACGCCGAGCCTGCACGTGCGGGTTTCCCGCGTGCGCGGCACCCGGCTGGTGCAGGACTACCTGGCGGGCGACCCGCGCGCCGCCGCCTTCTACGACGGCAACCCGGCCGACCCGGCAGCCTGGCGCGCCAAGCTGGCCGAGGTGAGCGCGCGCTTCGGCCGGGCCGAGCGCGAGCGGGCGGCCGCCGCGCTCGCTCCCACCAGCGCCGGCGCCGCCGAGCGCCTGCGCCGCTTCGTGGACGAGGGCGGCGCCATGGTGACCACCGGCCAGCAGGCGGGCCTGTTCACCGGCCCGCTCTATACCATCCACAAGATCCTCTCCGCCGTCCGCCTCGCGGAAGCGCTGGAGCAGTCGCTGGGCATCGTCGTCCTCCCCGTGTTCTGGGCGGCGAGCGAGGACCACGACTTCGCCGAGGTCAACCACGCCTACGCCACGGATGCCGGCGGCGAGCTGCGCCGCGTCGCCGTCGCCGCGTCCACCCGCGTGGCCGTGCCGATGAGCGAGATGCGGTTGGGCGACGACGTGGAAGCCGCGCTCGCCACCTTCGCGCAGAGCGTTTCGGGGGATGGAGATGCGGACGCGTCCGTCGCCCTCCTCCGCGACGCGTATCGCCCGGGCGTGACGGTGGCCGATGCGTTCCGCGCGGCGATCGTCTCGCTCTTCGCCGATTTCGACCTGCTGGTGACCGACGCGGCCGACCCGGCGCTCAAGGCCGCGTCGGCCGAGGTGCTGCTGGGCGAGCTGGCGAACGCGGCCGAGCACGAGCGCCTGATCGGCGAGCAGACGGCCGCGCTCGGCGCGGCGGGCTACACCACGCAGGTGACGCTGGTGGAGGGCGCCACCAACGTCTTCTGGCACGGCCCCGCCGGCCGCGAGCGGCTGTACCGCGACGGCGACGGGTTCGAGGCGAAGGACGCGCGGCGGCACTTCACGCTCGACGAGCTGCGCACCGTCCTCGCCGCCGACCCGCGGGCGCTCAGCCCCAACGTCTTCCTCCGCCCGGTGGCCGAATCCGCCGTCTTCCCCACGCTCGCCTACGTGGGCGGGCCGGCGGAGACGGCGTATTTCGCGCAGGTGCGGCCGCTGTTCGCGGCGTTCGGCATCCGCCCGCCGCTGGCGTTCCCCCGCTTCGGCGCAACCATCGTCCCCGTCGAGGTGGCCGAGGCCCGCCGGCGCGCGGGGGTGGAGGACGAAGACCTGGCGCTGCCCGCGCACGAGCTGTGGGAGCGCGTGGCCCGCCGCCACATGCCGGCCGGGCTGTGGGAGCGGATCGCCGCGCTGCGCACCGCGCTGGTGGACGGCTTCGGCGCCGTGATGGATGGGGCGAGGGAGATCGACCCCAACCTGGACCCCGCCGTGGGCGCGCGGCGCAACCGGGCGCTGCTGGAGGTGGCCAAGAGCGAGCGCACGGTCGTGCGCCACTTCAAGCAGCGCAACCCGGGGCTGGAGCGCGACGTGCGGCTGGTGCGCAACCACCTGCGGCCGCTGGGGATCCCGCAGGAGCGAGCGCTCACCGTCTTCCAGTACCTGGCGCGCGACCCTTCGCTGCTGCGGCGCATCGCCAGCGCGATGGTGGTGGAGATCGCGCCCGACGCCCACCCCGCCGCCGAGCCCGTGGCGGCGGCGGGTTGAGCAAGTCGCCCGCCGCCACGAGATTGCAGGCGGCGGGTCATCCCGCGCTCGCCCCACCTCCCGAGCGCCGCCGCCGCTTCCGAGCCTCCGTCGACCTCGCCATCGCCGTCTCCGGCCGGGTCGCCGGCTTCAGGACGCGGACGATCGAACCCGTCCGTACATCCCACGCGACACGTCCCTCGTCCATCGGTCCGATGAAATTCCGATCCACCGTCCTTGCGCTCGCGCTGGCCGTGATCGCGCTGCCCTGCGCCGCGCAGGACCGCGCCGAGGCGTGCGTGGACACCATCACCGGCAACGACGCCATGTCGGTGCCCATGCTCCGCGCCGCCGAAACCGAGCGCTGGCCCGACCTTTCGGTCCGCGCGGCCTACCGGCTGAGCATGCTGGGCGAGCGGATGGGCGCGTGGCAGCGCGAGACGTTGCGCATCCCCCGCGCCCTGTTCGACTTCGCCGACCGCGTGGCCGAGGTGCCGTGGCTGAGCACGTGCGACCCGTGGCGCCACCGCGTCCGCTTCACACCGCGCGGCGACGAGTGGGAGCTGCGCTCCGCCGGCCCCGACGGCCTCTTCGCCACCCCCGACGACCTGCACGGCGAGGGCATGTTCGTGCGTGAGGCCCGGGAGCACGCCGCCGCCACGCCGGCGCCCGCCACGCCCAAGCCGTAGCTCCGCGGGCGAATCTAACAGCATCGGGACCGCACTCCCGTCTTGTGCGGCCGCGGCCGCGGGTATGGGCGGTCCCTACCCCAGCTAAGCGACCGGCGGTCGCTTCCTACCGCCTACCCGGGGCTGCGCTGCCTCGCCTCCACCTCCTCCTCTAGCTCCTGCGCTCCCGCGTGATCCCCAAGGGCGCGCCGCGTGGCAGCCAGGGTGCCCATCGCGATCAGCGTATGCGGGTGCTCCTCCCCGAGGATGCGCCGCCTCGCTGCCAGCACCCGCTCCTGTAGCCCTTGCGCTCCCGCGTGATCACCACGGGCGCTCAGCGTGGCGGCCAAGTTGTTCATCGCGGTCAGCGTATCCGGGTGCTCCTCCCCGAGGATGCGCCGCCTCGCTTCCAGCACCCGCTCCTGTAGCTCCTGCGCTCCCGCATGATCCGCACGGTCGCTCCATGTGAGAGCTAGGTTTTTCAGTGCGGCTGGCGTATCCGGGTGCTCCTCCCCAAGGATGCGCCGTCTCGACTGCTGGCGCGATGAAGTAGCCGGCGCGAAGTGCCCCAGCTCCCTCTCCCAGGTTGTTTTGGGAGAGGGACAGCCGCGCAGCGGCAGGGTGAGAGCCCGCGCGAAACTCGTTGCCGCGCAACGACGTAGTACGCGTGAGGTGGAGGATCCCGTCGCGCTCCGGGTAGGACCGCTCCGGGTGCGCACTTCCGCCACCGCGGCGCCCGCGCATAGCTTACGGGCTCCGCAGCACTCCCCGGCCGCCCTCGCGGCTTTCGTCTCCCCCCGTTTCCCGGAGACCTGTCGATGCTGATCGCCGCAGGTGTGCTCGTTGCGCTGCTGGTGGTGTTCCTGATCGTCTCGTACAACTCGCTGGTGCGGCTGCGGCTGCAGGCGCAGAACGCCTGGAGCGACATCGACGTGCAGCTCAAGCGCCGCTACGACCTGGTGCCCAACCTGGTGGAGACTGTGAAGGGCTACGCGGCGCACGAGCGCGGCACGCTGGACAGCGTGACGCAGGCGCGCGCGCAGGCGCTGGCGGTATCGAGCGCCGGCCCCGCCGCCCGCGCCGGCGCCGAGGCCGAGCTGGGCGTGGCGCTGCGCAGCCTGGTGGTAACCGCCGAGGCCTATCCGCAGCTGCAGGCCAGCGGCGGCTTCCGCGACCTGCAGCAGCAGCTGGGCGGGCTGGAGGAAGCGCTCACGCAGGCGCGGCGCTACTACAACGCCGTGGTGCGCGACCTGAACGCCAAGGTGATGCAGTTCCCCTCGAACCTCGTGGCCGGGATCTTCGGCGTGCAGGGCCGCGAGTTCTTCGAGGCCGGCGCCGCCGAGCGCGAGACCCCCAAGGTCAGCTTCTAGGCAGCGGCGCGGCGTCCGCCGATCAGCCGCCGGGTCAGCCGTCGGATCAGCCGCCGGGTCAGCCGCCGGTTGAAACCGGCGGCTGACGAGCGGGAAGTTCCAGCGGCGGGTTTCAACCCGCCGTCGTCGTGGCCGCGGTCACCGCCTTTGACGGACGGCTCCTGTCCGGCCGCTCCGACTTCGGTCCGGCCGTTCCGGCGAACGGCTTCGTGCCGGCCGCTCCCACGCCAAACCCCGCTTCCCAGTCGATCCGAATGACGATACGCCGGATTCTGGCCGCGCTCGCCGTGCTCGCCACGAGCCTGACGGCCGCGCTCCCCGCGGGGGCGCAGGGCCGCTCGATCACGCTGAGCGACTACGCCACCGACGTGGTGGTGAACCGCGACGGCACCGCCGACGTCACCGAGGTGATCCGCGCGCGCTTCGAAGGCACCTGGAACGGCATCTACCGCGACATCTCGCTCAAGCACGAGACGGGGCAGGGGCGCAGGTCCAGGCTCCGGATCGGCGACGTGCGCGTGACCGACGCGCAGGGGCAGCGGCTGGAGTTCTGGGACGAGAGCGGCGACAACGGCGCCCGCCGCATCCGGGTGCGCGTGCCCGGCGCGTCCGACGCCACGCGCACGGTGATGATCCACTACCGGGTGGAGAACGCCGTCCGCCACTTCTTCGCCGAAGACGACGGCGGCGAGCACGACGAGATGTACTGGAACGCCACCGGCAACGGGTGGACGTTCCCCATCGAGCACGCCACGGCCCGCGTCACCCTTCCCGACGGCCTGGTGCCCACGAAGACGTCGGCCTACACGGGCGTCGCGGGGTCGCACGGCAGCGACGCCACCGTGCGCGTGCGGGGGAGCACCGTCACCGCCGAGACCACGCGGCCGCTGGCCTCGGGCGAGGGGCTGACGCTGGCGGTGGGCTTCGCCGCGAACGTGCTGCCGCGCCCCACCCGCGCCCAGCTGCGGCGCGAGCAGATGGCCACCAACTGGCCGATGGCGCTGCCGGTGCTGGCCTTCGTGCTGATGTTCCGGCGCTGGCGCCGCGTGGGCCGCGACCCGCGCGCGCTCCCCTCGGTGGTGTGCTACGAGCCGCCCGACGGGATGAGCCCGGCCGAGCTGGGCACGCTGGTGGACAACAGCGCCGACCTGCGCGACGTGACCAGCACGCTGATCGACCTGGCGGTGCGCGGCTACATCGGGATCGAGGAGGTGGAGGAGAAGCACGTGTTCGGCCTCTTCTCCAGCAAGGAGTGGGTCTTCCACCTGCGAGACAGCAGCAACGAAGGGCTGCTCCCGCACGAGGGCGCCTTCATCGGCGCGCTGTTCTCGGGCGCGTCGGCGGGGCCGGCGTGGGAGGCGGTGCGCGGCGGGGCGGGTGGCGCGGCGCGGCCCGAGGCGGTGGTGCATGCGCCGGCGGCCACGCAGCCGGCCATCTCCATGTCGGCGCTCAAGAACCAGTTCTACCGCACGATCCCCGGGATCCAGTCGGCGATCTTCGACCGGCTGGTGGAGCGCGGCTACTACCTGAAGCGCCCCGACAAGGTCAAGGGCGCGTGGGTGGTGTTCGGCATCATCACCATCATCCTGAGCGGGATGGCCGCCGGGTTCCTGGGCGAAACCGGGATGGCCATGTTCAGCACGGTGCCGCTGGCGATCGGCGGGATCCTGAGCGGCTTTATCATCCTGGGCTTCGGGCTGGCGATGGCGGCGCGCACCGAGAAGGGGGCGCGGGCGCGCGAGTCGGCGCTGGGCTTCAAGGAGTTCCTGGACAAGGTGGAGAGCGACCGCTACCGCCGGATGATCACCTCGCCGCAGATGTTCGAGCGCTTCCTCCCGCACGCCATGGCGTTCGGGGTGGAGGCGCGCTGGGCGCGGGCGTTCGAGGACCTGTACCGCCAGCCGCCCGACTGGTACAGCGGCTCGCACTACCACAACTTCAGCACCGGCAGCTTCACCAGCCACATGAGCTCGTTCAGCAGCAGCGCGGCGAGCACCATGTCCAGCAGCCCCAGCGGCAGCAGCGGCGGGGGATCGAGCGGCGGCGGCTCGGGCGGCGGCGGTGGCGGCGGGTGGTAGGGCCTTACGGGCGGTGTGGGATGATGGATGGCGGATGGTGGGATGATCGAGGGCGCGCGGACCGCGGATGGGTCCGCGCGTCTGTTTTTCCTGGGCGGCAGGGTAGGGGAGGCGATTGAAATCGCGGCATCGCGGCAACGACGGCACAAAGTCCGCCTTCGCGGACTCCCACGCGGAGTTCTGTGCGATTCCTCGGGACTTCGCGTCGGCTCGGGTGACGGCGGGTTGAAACCCGCCACTGGAGGTTCGGGAAGTCCGCCTCCGCGGACTCGTGCTCGAACATCATGATGTGGGGCGAAATCACGGCCGTGACAGACCCGGGGCGGACGATTATCATCCCGTTCACCTCGCGCACTTCGGCCGGGAGGATACTGGCGTATCCGCGAGGAATCCGACGCCGCAGTCCGCGAAGGCGGACTTCCCGATTTTTCCAGCCGCCGGTTCCAACCGGCGGATGACACCGCGGATAACTCCGGCGGCCACCCCGAATTCTCCATTCCACCACCATGCCGGCGCGCGAGTCCGCGAAGCGGACTTTGGGCCGTCGTAGCCTCGGGTTTCAACCCGGGGGAGAAGGCGGACGACGCACGCTGTCGGTCGTAACACGGATCCGAACCCCCTCGCATCATGCCCCTCTCCGCCTCCCCACCCGCCTCCGGAGTCCACACCGCCGTCTCCCTCGCCCGCGATCTGTGGGATGGCGCGCTGGACCTCGTCTTTGCGCCCGTGTGCGTGGCGTGCCGCGAGCCGATCTCCACGTCGAGCCCCGAGCGCCTGGTGTGCGGGTTGTGCTGGCTCAAGTGCCGGCCGCTGCCCGTTCCCCGCTGCGGGCGCTGCTGGAGCCCCGTGCCGCCCGACCGGCCGCCAGCGCCCACCTGCCGCACCTGTGCCCCGTGGCCGCCGTCGATCCGCGCGATCCGCTCGGCGTTCGCCATCGGGCAGGTGCCGCGGGCGCTGGTGCACGCGCTCAAGTATCGCGGCTGGGAGGCCGTGGCCGCGCCGATGGCGGCGCGGATGGCGGCGCTGGAGCTGCCCCCCGACGCCGCGGCCGAGGCCGAGCTGGTGGTGCCGGTGCCCACCAGCGCGGCGCGGCTGCGCGAGCGCGGCTACAACCAGGCCGAGCTGCTGGCACGCGGCATGGCACAAGTTTCGGGGAGGGTGCTGGCCGCGGGGCTGCTGGAGCGCACGCGGGCGTCGGGGTCGCAAACGGCCTTGCATCCCACCGAGCGGCGGGCTAACGTTGCGCGCGCTTTCGCCGTGCCCCCCGGGCGCGCGGCGGAGCTCAGCGGCGAGCACGTGATCGTGGTGGACGACGTATGGACCACCGGCGCCACCTCGCTCGCCTGCGTGAGCGCGCTGCTGGAGGCCGGCGCCCGCATCGCGAGCGTGGTCACCTTCGCGCGCGTGGTGCCGGAGCTGGAGCGAGCCGTCGCTCCGGCTCCGGGCGTGCTTACGGACCCGTGAATCGCATCTTTTCTCGTCTAGCAGCTAAAGGGGAAGCCATGGCAATCCGCGTCGCCATCAACGGCTTCGGCCGCATCGGGCGCAACGTGCTCCGCGCCGCCAAGCAGGCCGGCGCCACCGACATCGACTTCGTGGCGGTGAACGACCTGACCGACACCAAGACCCTCGCCCACCTCCTTCGCCACGATTCGGTGCACCGCGACTATCCCGGCACCGTGGAGACGCGCGAGAACGCGCTGGTGGTGGACGGCGACGAGGTGCGCGTGTTCGCCGAGAAGGACCCGTCGGCACTGCCGTGGAAGGACCTGGGGGTGGACATCGTGATCGAGTCCACCGGCCGCTTCACCAACCGGAAGGACGCGGCCAAGCACCTGGAGGCGGGCGCGAAGAAGGTGATCATCTCGGCGCCGGGCAAGGACGAGGACATCACCATCGTGCTGGGCGTGAACGAGGACAAGTACGACGCGGCCAGCCACCACGTGGTGTCCAACGCGAGCTGCACCACCAACTGCCTGGCGCCGGTGGTGAAGGTGCTGCTCGACGAGTTCGGCTTCCGCCGTGGCGTGATGACCACGGTGCACGCCTACACCAACGACCAGAACATCCTCGACCTGCCGCACAAGGACCTGCGCCGCGCCCGCGCCGCCGGCATGTCCATCATCCCCACCACCACGGGCGCCGCCAAGGCCACCGCGCTGGTGATCCCCGAGGTGAAGGGGAAGATCGACGGCATCGCCATGCGCGTGCCCACCCCCGACGTCTCGGTGGTGGACCTGGTGGCCGAGCTGGAGAAGGACGTGACCGCCCAGCAGGTCAACGACGCCCTCCGTGCCGCCAGCGAAGGGCGGATGAAGGGGATCCTGGGCTACGAGGAAGAGGAGCTGGTGTCCATCGACTACACCGGCAACCCGCACTCGTCCATCGTCGACGCGCCGACCACCAACGTGATCGGCGGGCTGGTGAAGGTGATGAGCTGGTACGACAACGAGTGGGGCTACAGCTGCCGCTGCGTGGACCTGGCCCGCTACATGGGCGAGCGCCTGCAGAACAGCTGAGATCGTGAGGAGGGAAGAGCATCGGCGGAGTGCGCCGGTGCCCTTTGTTTTCACGGGAAGAAGCACCGTCGCGCGAAGTCGGCGCGGATCCGAAGTGCCGTCGCGGAGTTGCGGGCGAATGAATTCGCTGCAACAACGGCACGAAGTCCGCCGTCGCGGACCCGGCCTCGGGCTTCGTTGCGTTGAACGACGCACTTCGCAACGCGGCCGACGCCGCACTGGACAGTCCGGCGCGAAGCGCCCCAGGTCCCTCTCCCAGGCTGTTTTGGGAGAGGGACAGCCGCGAAGCGGCAGGGTGAGGGCCTGCGGGGCCGGCCGAGCGATCTGGATCCTCGCGGACACGATCGCCGTCGGCCTGAGTCGTCGTTCGCGCCCGTCGTCTGAATGATCGTCCGACGCCCGCGTCCGCCGTCCTTCGCCGGCAACGCTGATCCACCAACCCGAAACGCCGTTCATCACCCCACAGCCGCAGCCGATGAACAAGCTCTCGCTGAACGACCTGCCCGCCGACGCGCTGCGTGGCCGGCGCGTGCTGGTGCGCGTGGACTACAACGTTCCGCTGGGCGCCGACGGCGCCATCACCGACGACACCCGCATCAGCGCCACCCTGCCCACGCTCCGGCAGCTGGTGGACGCCGGCGCCCGCATCGTGCTCCTCTCGCACTTCGGGCGGCCCAAGGGCAAGCCGGTGCCCGAGATGTCGCTGCGGCCGGCCGCCGAGCGGCTGGGCGAGCTGCTGGGGCGCGAGGTGCGCTTCGTGGAGCAGACGGTGGGGCCCGAGGCCGAGGCGGCCACGAACGCGCTGGAGGACGGCGGCGTGCTGCTGCTGGAGAACACGCGCTTCCTGCCCGGCGAGGAGAAGAACGACATGGAGCTGGCGCGGCAGATGGCCGCGCTGGGCGACGTGTACGTGAACGATGCGTTCGGCGCCGCGCACCGCGCCCACTCGTCCACCGCCGGCGTGGCCGAGGTGATGAAGGGCGAGGGGAAGCCGGCCGCCGCCGGGCTGCTGATGGCCAGGGAGCTGGAGTACCTGGGCGGCGCGCTGGAGAACCCCAAGCGCCCGTTCGTGGCCATCCTGGGCGGCTCCAAGATCTCGGGGAAGATCGACGTGATCAACCACCTCCTCCCCAAGGTCGACCGCCTGCTGATCGGCGGCGCCATGGCCAACACCTTCTTCCGCGCCATGGGGCTGGAGACGGGGACGTCGCTGGTGGAGGACGACCGGGTGGAGATGGCGAAGGGGCTGGTGGACGGCTCGGGCGACCGCCTGTCGCTGCCGGTGGACTGCATCGTCACCGACAAGCTGGAGGAGGGCGCCACGGCCGAAGCCGTATCGCGTGACGCGATCCCCGCCGGCCGGATGGTGGCCGACATCGGCCCGGAGAGCGTGGACCTCTTCCGCCGCGAGCTGGAGGGCGCCGGCACGGTGCTGTGGAACGGGCCCATGGGCGTGTTCGAGATCGCCGCGTTCGCCAACGGCACCGTCGGCGTGGCCGATGCCGTGGCGGCGGCGACCGACGCCGGGGCCACCACCATCATCGGCGGCGGCGACAGCGCGGCGGCGGTCACCGAGATGGGGCTGGACAGCCGCATGAGCCACGTGTCCACCGGCGGCGGCGCGTCGCTCGAGTTCCTGGAGGGCAAGGAGCTCCCCGGCGTGGCGGCGCTCGGCGACCGGCCCGGCTCGTGAGCGCCCCGCTCAAGCCGGTGCTGGCCGGCAACTGGAAGATGAACCTGGGGCCGAGCGAAACCTCCCGCTTCTTCGAGGAGTTCCTGGCCGTCGCCCAGCCGCGGGGCGACCGCACCGTCGTCTTCTTCCCCCCCGCCATCTCCTTCGCCGCCGCGCGCGAGGCCGTGCGCGGCCGCCCCGACGTGCTGCTGGGCGTGCAGAACGTGTACTGGGAAGCCTCGGGCGCCTTCACCGGCGAGCTGTCGGTGGCGATGGCGGCCGACGCGGGTGCGGCGCTCGTCCTGGTGGGCCACAGCGAGCGCCGCTGGGTGTTCGGCGAGACCATCGAGGAGACCGCGAAGAAGGTGCGCGCCGTGCTGGATGCCGGCCTAGTGCCGGTGCTGTGCGTGGGCGAGAAGATCGAGGAGCGCCGCGCCGGCCGCGAGCAGCCGGTGGTGCAGGCGCAGCTCGACCCCGTGCTCGAGGGCGTGTCGCTGGACGAGGCGCGCTCGCTGGTGATCGCCTACGAGCCGGTGTGGGCCATCGGCACCGGGGTCAACGCCACGCCGCAGGACGCGGGCGCCATGCACCGCTTCGTCCGCCGCTCGCTGGTGGAGCGCTTCGGCGGCGAGACGGGCGGCGCCGTCCCCGTCCTCTACGGCGGCAGCGTGAAGCCCGACAACGCCGCCGAGCTGCTGGCGGTGGCCGACGTGGACGGCGTGCTGGTGGGCGGCGCCAGCCTGGACCCGCACGGCTTCGCGAAGATCTGCGCCGCGGTGTAGCGGAGGGCCCGAAGAGGGCGGCGAAACGTTCGCCGTCCTCGCGGGACGACGGGGGAGGCTTCCGTCCTGGTGCAGGGTCGTATCATCTTTATGGTCCGGCTCCGAATCCCTCACGCCGCGATCCACCTCGTTCCACCCACCCGATGCCCATTGTCGAGACCGCCGGTGCGCCCGGCCTGACGCCGCTCGTGCGCGACGCGGCCGAGGGGCGCCTGCCCGCGTGGACGCAGGCCAAGCCCAAGCGGCGCGAGCATATGGCCCGCGTCGCCGCGCTGATGCGCAGCTGGGCCGAGGGGCTGGGGCTGCCCGCGGCGCAGGTGGCGCGCTGGACCGCCGCCGGCTACCTGCACGACTGCCTGCGCGACGCCGACCCCGGCGAGCTGCGGCCGGCGGTGCCCGAGGCGTTCCGCGAGCTGCCGGGCAAGCTGCTGCACGGCCCCGCCGCCGCCGAGCGCCTGGCGGGCCAGGTCGACGACGAGATCCTGGGCGCGGTACGCTGCCACACGGTGGGCTCGCCGCACTTCGGAACGCTGGGGCGGGCGCTGTACCTGGCCGACTTCCTGGAGCCGGGGCGCGACTTCGCGCCCGAGTGGACGGCGTCGCTGCGCGGGCGCATGCCGGCCGAGATGGACGCCGTGCTGCGCGAGGTGGTGGAGGCGCGCATCGGCTACGTGGTGAAGAACGGCGCCACCGTGCACCCCGAAACCAAGGCGTTCCATGCCCAGGTCCAGTCCGAAGCCCCGCGCTAGCGCGAAGCCTTCTTCGCGCGGCCGGAGCGGCGGCAAGGGCGGCGCGAAGGGCGGGGCCGGCGGGCGGCTGCAGACGCTGGCGCTGTTCGTCACCCTGCTGGCGGTGGGCGCGCTGCTGGCGTCGCTGGGCTACGGCGTCTGGCAGCACTTCCACCCCCCGGCCGCCGCCCCCGTGGCTGCGTCCCCGGCGCGCGGGCAGATCCAGGCGCCCGTGGGCCGCGTGCGCGTGCAGGTGCTGAACGCCACCCGTACCCGCGGCCTGGCGCGGGTGGCGACCGACGTGCTGCGCGACCGCGGCTTCGACGTGGTGGAGATCGCGAACGCGCCGCGCGGTTTCAATCCCGCCGCTTCGCTCGTGTTCGACCGGGTGGGCAACCTGGAGACTGCGCGGCACGTAGCCGACGCAGTCGGCATCGCCCGCGTGGAGACGAAGCTCGACCCCACCCAGATGGTGGAGGCGACGGTGATCCTGGGGAACGACTGGCAGGCGCCGCCGGCCCCGCGGTAACGGGGTTTGCGCGGTCGCTGCTCACCGTCGGCTTGGCACGGCCCAGGGTCTGATATAGCTTGGGGCAAGACCTCTGGACTGGAGTCGCACGTGACATTCACCGATCGTATCACCGTCAACCCTCGTCAATGCGGCGGCCGCCCGTGTGTGCGCGGGATGCGTATCCGTGTCACGGACGTGCTCGACCTGCTTGCATCCGGATTGACGCGCGAGCAGCTGCTCGAGGAAATGCCGGACCTGGAGTCCGCAGACATCGAAGCCTGCCTCAGGTTCGCTTCTCGACGCCTGGACTATCCGGTTGTCGTCGCGTGACCATCTGGCTCGACGCGCAGATTTCACCGCTGATCGCGCTGTGGATGCGGATGCGGTTCGATCTGGACGCGCATGCCGTGCGTGACTTGGGGCTGCGCGACTCGGAAGATTCGGACATCTTTGCGGCTGCCCGGGCGCCGGGTGTGGTGGTGATGACGAAAGACAGTGACTTTCTCGACCTTCTGCAGCGTCATGGTCCCCCTCCGCAGGTCATCTGGCTGCGCTGCGGGAATACGACGAACGCCCGCCTGAAGCAGCTTCTCACGCACGCCTTGCCCGACGTTCTCCCTATCCTCGCCAGCGGTGAGCCGCTCGTCGAAATCGGTGACGCGTGGTAGGTGCGTAACGGCCACGTACCTGCGCGCGACGGAGATTGCGGTGCCAGCCACCGTCTCCTCGCCTCCTACCATTTCGCCGATCCATGCGCATCCTGGTGGTTGAAGACGATCCGGCGCTGCTGGACGTGCTGGGCTCGGGCTTTCGCGAGCACCGCATCGAGGTGGTGACCGCGCGCACCTTCTTCGAGGGGCGCGAGAAGGCGGCGCTGGGCACCTACGCCGTGA